>JABLTO010182239.1_pt1 | contig 88850 bp, 90 predicted proteins | sample 7160091 | NCBI WGS metagenome assembly JABLTO01 (sample SAMN14651225, study PRJNA627086) | human gut metagenome | isolation source: feces | host: Homo sapiens | reverse complement strand
TGAGGATACTCGCTTGTCGTAATGATTTAAATCGTAAAAGAATAGTTAGCTTGCAGCTGACAGCTCACAGCTGATAGCTTTTATCTTCTTACCGGATTTCCCCACCACAGGTACAGATTCTTCGCTGACGCTCAGAATGACGTTTAATGTTCTCTGTCATTATGATGCTTAGCGTCCCTCCGTCATTATGATGCCTTACCGTATCCCGTCATTCAGAGCGGAAGTAAGAATGCTGTATGAGAAAACAGGGAGACGGCTATGTCATACGGAGCGAAGAATCTATTACTCTGATGACACCTTACCGTTTCCCTCACTATGACGCCTTGCCGTCCGCTGTCATTCTGACAAACATTCTTTATATAAAGTTATTTTTCTATAATATATCGACATCCTGGTAGACAGGCTGTACAAGCCATTTTCCGGAAGAGTCCATGATTCCCCACTTTCCCTTGGCTTTCACTGCGCTGTATCCGTGGCTGAACGGGCGTGCCTCTTCAATAAGGCCGTCTTTATCGGCAAACAGGATTTGTCCCTGGTCATTGATGACCTCGTAATTGCTGCTTCCCTGGTGCACCCATGTCAGCCGGTCATGAAGGAAAGGATCGATCGTCATGTCGGTAGATACGGAAAATACAGAATACCCTGTTCTCATATTGTATAAGCTGCGGACCCCATTTTTCTCTACGACCAGACGGTCGGAACCGGCAAAGGTGATACCGTCATACCGGAAAGGAATCACCTGCTGTCCCGTTTCCACACTGAAAATCCCGCTTTTCCCTGTCTTTCCGTCTTTCAATACCAAAAGGCCGTTAATCTCGTCCAAGTCGCCTACATCATAATCTCCCGGCCGGATAACATATTCTCCTTTCCGATTTACAAAACCGGTTTTCCCGTCATTTTTAATGACTGTACCATACCAGGTCATGGGCCATACTTTATCATTCCTGCTGTCAATGACGATATTTCCGTCACGGTCTATGTAACCGCGCTTGGCTCCGTCATAGGTAAAACCGCCAAGACCGATGCCGTTATAGCCGAATCCTCCGTATATCAGGCCGCCGGTCACAAAGCCCAGCAGACTGCCCACATTGAAGCCTCCTACTCTACGGCGGTACTCGGCCAAACCGCCTTCATACGCATACATTTGATTGGACGGCGCCTGGAACAGTTCCCTGCCGCTGCCGTCAACAGCAACGATCTTCCCTTTCTCATTCTTCACGAAAGTACGGTCTTCACTGAACTCGACAAGCACATCCTTATACCGCGGCGAGATGACCACTTTCCCCATGCCGTCTTTGAAACCGTATTTCCCTTTTTCTTTAAAGGATGTATAGCCGTCGCTGTCATAATACTCCCGGCCGTCTTCCTGCCCGGCAGCATCCGTCCTGCTCCGGCGATCCGATTCATCAGCGGCCTCTGGTGTCAGCTGTTCGCCTGTTTTGGAAATGAACCGGGTGGTTTTCTTATCCACCATGACATGAATCACACCGGTGCGGTCATTCACATCCAGGATTTCCTTATAAGCAGGAGCAATCAGCTCTTTCCCGTCTGTGCCAAGAATACCCCACTTGCCGCCGGATTTGCATTTTGCCAGGATCCCCTGCTCTATAATCCTATCATTTTGGAAAGTCATTCCTGCCCATGTCCCAATCGACTTGGGCACATTTCGATTAGGTACTACAAGCGGCGCCAGGAGCTCATTCAGCACCACGCCGGACTCATACTGATATTCCACCTTCTCATTAAACTCCCGGTCTCCCGTATGGGGCAATCCCATACGTTCCATTTGCCGGCGCTGTTCTGCGGCCATATTCCGAATCGCATCACTGTCCTTTGTCTCGCTGGAAACCGTTGTGCGCGATTCTGTCCGCCGGACACGCTCGGCAATCGTTCCATTCCTGTCCACTGTCGTCCGCGTCTCACTGCGGCTTTCCGTCGTTGTGCTTTCCGCCTGCGCAAAACCCCCGCCGGACATAACAGCGCCGAAACACACCAATGCCGTCAAAATGTATCTTTTCTTTAATCCGCCACACATACGATGAGTCCTCCTTCAACACATCTATTTCTCAATAAACATATTATACAAAAACTCCTCTTTTCCCGCATCACAAATGATTTAAATCGTAAAAGAATATTTAGCTTGCAGCTGACAGCTCACAGCTCACAGCTGACAGCTTTTACCTTTTTACCGCTTCCCCCACCACGGCAGCAAATCCTTCGCTCACGCTCAGAACGCCTTCTTTCATAATGTAGTGGGAATCGGCATAAGGCAGCATATCCATCTCGTGGGTGACGACAAAAACCGTTTTCCCGCTGTCCGCCGCCCGGCGGAGGAGCTTTGCAACGATATCCGTATTCTCTTCATCAAGGTCGGATGTCGGCTCGTCGGCAAGAAGGATCCCTGTGCCCTGGAAGAGCGCTCTTGCGATGGCCACGCGGCGCAGCTCGCCGCCGGAAAGTTCAGAGGGATATGCGTCTTTCAGCTGTTCGATCCCCAGTTCTTTCATAAGGGGCAGAATGTCTTTTTCTTCTTTTCTTCCACAGATGTTCCGGGCCAGACGGATGTTTTCTTCCGCTGTCAGGCTGTAAATCGCTCCGCCACCCTGGGGAATGACGGCGATATTTTCATTTCTGAACTTTGACAATTCACCGTCCGCCATGCGATACAAATCTTTTCCTCCCGCCAGCACGCAGCCCGATGTCGGCTGAAGCAGCCCTGCAAGGATATGGAGGAGCGTGGATTTCCCGCTTCCCGATTTTCCTGTAATGACGGCAAATTCTCCGCTCTCCACCACCAGATCGGTTCCGGAAAGGGCATAAGTGAACCGTGCTTTTTTCGGATCCGTTTGGTATTGTTTCGTTACCTGTTCCGCTTCCAGACGCATTTATTCACCCTCCCTTAAAATCGTCGCGGGATCGACACGAGACAGGCGCAGCACAGCATATGCCGATGCCGCGGGGCCCGCCAGGCAGATGACCGCCATCGCGGCAAACGCCAGCCATCCCGTTTCCCTGATCCCGGGAAGAAGGAAGGGCAGTTTCAGTCCCGTTTCAATAAGCCCGCTGAAAGGAATCACCACAAGAAGTCCCATGAACACGCCTGCCGCGCCGCCGGAAACGCTCAGAATAAGAGTTTCTTTCAATAAAATCCCTGCCAGTTTTCTTCGTGACGTTCCCATCACGCGGAGCAGGGCAAATTCTTTTTTCCTTTCTCCCACAAGGACGGAAAAAGAAACGACCAGAACGATGAACACCATCACCCAGACCGCCGCGAAAAGAAGGGTGATCGTTTTTGAAATCCCTGAAAGGCTGCCCGCTATTTCGGAAAGCATGTCTTTCATCTGGATTGCCTTCACACGGCGTACACGGAGATTGATATTTTCCGTCACTTTTTTTATGTCATAACCGTCTTTTACTTTGATGTAAACGGAAGAAATAACGTTTTCCACATCGCCTTCAAAGAGCGGATTCAGCCCCATCTTCGACGATGCCTCAATGAGCGTCCGTATGGTCTCCGCTTTCGTATAGACCGCGGTATCAAGCCCCGTACCGGTTGCCGCCAGTTTCGCTACAATGCGGCAGTCTTTGTTGTAAAAACGGATCGTATCGCCTACGTCCGCATTGACTGCCGAGCCCACCACCACATCGCCATGGGCAAGTTCTCTGCCGTAGCTTTCGCGAATCCACGGCTGGATAATAAAATCCGTTTCCGGCTCAAACCCGATAATCTGCACCGGAACGGAGCAGCACGAAGCGGAAAGGGACGCGAGAAATATCTGGGGCGATACCTTTTCCACGCCTTCAATATGGGAAATCAGCACCATCTTTTCCCGCTCCATGTAAAAATAGCCCGGCGTCCCGTCCAGTATCATCGTTTTAGGATCTACTTTCCGCTTTGCCGTGTTCGGTACGACGATAATGTCCGCGCCAAGACGATTCTCCAATGTTTCCAGACCGTTCTGAAGGCTCACGACTGTCATGGATCCGGCAAAAATGACAAAGGAAAGGAAAAAGGTAAGCACGAGGAGAGCCGCCGTCCGCAGCGGCCTGCGGGACAGATTCCTCCAAGGCAGCCGGTTAAGATCCATGGGCGGCCTCTTTCTTCACGACGCGGCGCCGGAAAAAGAAATCACCCAGCGCCGCCGCGATCATCAATACCCCCATGACCAGTACGAAAGGCTCCATAACCGTATGGCAGCGCATATGGTTTTTCATACAAAGATGAATAAGGCGGTTGGGAATCATCAGTAAAAGGACGGCATTGGCAATGACTGCCAGATCTAAACCCAATTTCATACCGTCATTTTTAAAGGCCAGATGAAGCAGCGAAAGAACCACAAGCACGATCCCCACGCCGAGAACCGCCTGCCCCGCCCAATGGCACACCATAAATCTGCCGTCCGGCATAACAGGGCATGGTCCCGCCACCGTCTGCTCCCCGATGACAAAAAGAAGGCTCAAGATAAGCAGAATGAACCCTCCCGCATATTTTCTCATTTATAAGCACCCCGTTTCAGGTAAAATATGATAATGATAGATGTTTTCATTATTACCATAAGAAAAAATAAAAGTCAATGTAAAAAGCGGCAGCCCGCCGGAAAACGCCCGGCAGCTCCGCCGCCTTATCCAAACATATCCGATTGATTCTCTGCCCCATGATTTATGGAAGTACTTTATTTTCCCACGCAAAAGCGGCTGAAAATGGAATGGATCAGTTCATCATCCATAGTATCGCCCGTGATTTCCCCCATCGTTTTCCAGGCTTCTGTAAGATCGATGACGATGAAGTCCGCCTGAAGGCCTTCACGGACGGACGCTCTCGCGCGGAGGACATTGTCCAGCGCTTTCCGTACCAATTCCACATGGCGCAGGTTAGTCAGGAAGAGAATACGACCCGCGTCGGTATCCTGTTTTTCGGTGATCTTCCGCAGCTCTTCCCGCAGTTCGTCCATCCCGCTCCCGTAACGGGCAGAAAGAGAAACGACAGGAACATGTCCCGCGATTTCCCATATATCTTCCGCCTTGACTTCCGGCGTGAGGTCATATTTATTTAAAATGACAATCGCCTTTTTTCCGACGAGGCTGTGAAGAATCTCTTTGTCTTCCTCATACAAAGGCGACGAACCGTCAATGACCGCAAGAATGAGATCTGCTTTTTCCATGGATGCCCGCGCCCGTTCGATCCCGATCTGCTCTACCTTATTGTCCGTTTCCCGCAGACCGGCGGTATCCATAAGAAGGAGGGACACCCCCGATATGTGAACCGCCTCTTCAATGGTGTCCCGCGTCGTACCCGGCACATCGGTGACGATTGCCCGTTCTTCCTGCAGGAGGGCATTCAGCAGGGACGATTTCCCCGCGTTCGGTCTGCCGATAATCGCGGTACGGAGTCCTTCCCTGATGACCCGCCCCTCTTCGGACCGTTTCAGAAGCGCTGACAAAGATTTGTCAATTGCCGCCAAAGCGTCCCCTGTTTCTTCCATGGTAAGGTCTTCCAGATCTTCTTCGGGATAGTCGATGGTCACTTCCAATTTCGTAATGAGGTCTTTCAATTCTTCCATGACCTCGTGGACGAAACCGGAAAGCGCGCCGGACAGATGGCTTTCCGCCTGGGTAAGCGCTGCTTCTCCTTTCGCGCTGATAATGTCCATGACAGCTTCCGCCTGTGCCAGATCAAGACGGCCGTTCAAAAAAGCCCGTTTGGTAAATTCTCCGCGCATGGCGGGAACTGCGCCGCTGCGCAAAGCAAGAGACAGTGTTTCCCGGAGAGCCTCCGCTGAGCCGTGGATCTGGATTTCCACCACGTCTTCTCCCGTGTAGGAATGAGGGGCTTTCATGTACACCGCAAGACCTTCGTCAATCCGCTTTCCGCCGTCCGTCACATAGCCGAAATACATCATGCGAGGCACAGCTTCTTTAAAGGTTTTAATTTTTCCCGTATGAAATATTTTGTCCGCGATCTCCAATGCGGAAACGCCGCTCAGACGGATGATGCCGATTCCCCCTTCGCCGGGCGCGGTAGCAATGGCGGCAATCGTTGTCTCTTCGTACATACTCTGCTCCTTTGTAAAATAAAGGGATTTTTTCCATTGTACCATACATTCCCCTCTGCATCGAAAGAGATTGACGCGAAGTGCTATGATGAAATAGAAAGGAGGACTTATGAACGTAAAAAAAGAAACTGTCTTTTCTCTTGCCGGCGAAAATCCCGTCATGGAAGGCTGTACGATTTCATCCCTTCTTTCAAAAGGGAAAAATTATTTCGTCTTCTGCTTTTCTCTGGCAAAAGATACGGGCATCAGCGAAGAAGTGTATACCGCTCCCCGCCTGTACTACATTCTTCGGGGGTGCATGGACATATGTCTTCCCGATGGAAAGGTGTCTCTCGAAGAAGGAGACGCTTACTTTTCACCGGCCCGCATTCCTTTTTCAATTTCGGCGAAAGCAGACTGTATTTTTCTGGAAATCGGTACGGCAAAGGAGGCTCTTATGAATAAAGCTGTCGAATACAGCGGCGTATTTAAACTGAAAGATGTTGTTCCCTGTCAGGCGGGAAAAGTCATTAATCGCGAACTGATTGACACCGAAGGTGTACGGTTCGCCGTGATTTCCCTCTCCGCCGGAACGATTCTTCCCGAGCACGCCGCCCCCAATGACGCCCTTCTCTTCGCGCTGGACGGGGAAGCGGTTTTCAACTGCAGGGGAACGGATTACACACTCAGGGCAGGCGACAACTTCGCCATGTCCAAAGGCGACCCCCACCATCTGGAAGCAAAAACGGATTTCAAATTCGCCCTGCTCCTCACGAAAGCGGAATAAGCGAAAAAGACCGCCCCGGAAACAGCAACAGCCGGAAGCGGTCTTTTCTATTGGAATATTTCTCTCATATCTCCACATGTCGGACCGCTTTGCATCATGGCGTTTCCCATGCAGCGCATCTCATAATTATTTTTCTTATTTTATATGCCTGATGAGTGCTATAATAGAAAAAAGCACAGGTTTTATGAAAGGAGTACCATGTGAAAAATTACGCCGGTCCCGCAGAAATCATGTACCACACGGGGCTTTCTGCCGGCATGATCCGCGGCGCGAAGTACGCCCTTGTCCCCGGCGACCCGGGCCGCGTGGAAGGTCTTGCCAAAGCGCTGGATAGAAATGCCCTCTTCATCGCCTCGCATCGGGATTATACCTCATGGCTCGCCCGGATAGAAAACGCACCTGTCCTCGTCATGTCCACCGGCATGGGCGGCCCCTGCGTCACCTTTGCCGTAGAAGAGCTGGCCCGCCTCGGCGTGGAAACATTCATCCGCGTCGGCACGACCGGCTCCATTCAGGAGGATCTGCACCTGGGCGATGTGGTCATCAATACAGCATCGGTCCGCATGGACGGCGCTTCCCGTGCATACGCCCCCATCGAATTTCCGGCAGCAGCTGACATGGATACTGTCCTTGCGCTCCGCGAAGCGGCAAAGGAATCAGGCATCCCTTTCAAAACGGGGATTTCCATCAGCACCGACAGCTTCTGGCCGGGACAGGAACGGTATGACAGCTTCGGCGGCTATGTATTGAAACGGCTGCAAGGTTCTCTGGAAGATTTCCGGCATCTGGGATGCACAAATTATGAGATGGAAAACGCCACCCTTTTTACACTTTGTGCCGTGCTGGGACTGAAAGCCGCTTCCATCTGCGGCGTCGTCGCCAAACGGACGGACAGCGAATCCGTCGCTCCCCATGAGATTTATGAAAAAGCGGAAAAACGCTTCCAAAAGGTGGTGAAGAGGGCACTGGAAAAAATGATTTCCCATTCCCGATCCGGCGAAAATATTTCTTAAAAAATTCTTTTCCCATTCCGTTATTTATTTGACATTCGTTTCCACTGTGTTATAATAATTTGCGAGAAAATCGCATATTTAGAAAGTGTGCTCCCATGTATATGACCGAACAGAGAAAAAAATTATTTGAATTTTTCCAAAGCCACCCTGACATGACCATTTCCGCGCGGGACCTGGCGGCGCAGCTTGTTGCGGAAGAGCACGCGAAGATCAGCGTCAGCGCAGTGTACCGGAATCTAGCCATGCTGGAGCGGGAAGGCCTTATTCTCCGCTCGCCGGGCAAGAACAACCGGGAAAATGTGTACCGCTATGTCTCATCGGAAACCTGTGATGACAAGCTTCACATCACCTGCCTGAAATGCGGCCGGACGACCCATATGACACAGAAAATTTCCGACAAACTGCTCAGGGACGTCCTCCGCGGCGACAAGTTTGACATTGATTTATCAAAAACGACGGTTTACGGCGTCTGCAAAGACTGCCGCTGAGAAACTTTACGGGACTGCGCACCGCCTTTAAAACGTGCGCTTTTTTATTTTCCATCATTAAAAAGGAGGAATCATGGCATACCGCAGAAAACTGACGGCGCTCTTCATCAGTGCCGCTTTCGTTCTCACTTTGGCTCTATCCTTCTTTTTCATTGCAAAAGAACTGTCCCATGACCACGGCCATGGCAGCGATCCCTGCCCGATCTGCGAAAAGATCGATTTGTGCCTCCGGACGCTTTCCGTCTGTTCGTCTGTCACGATCCCGGCGGACAATGGAGGATCCGTTTCCATCCCCCATCTTTTTTCCGCCGTTCTTTCCCTTTCCGCCGTTTCTCTTCTCACGGTTTCCTCCACGCTGGTCACCCTCCGTGTCAAGCTCACCGATTAAACCCGGCGCTTGCATTTTTATTTCTATTGTATTAGTTAGGAGGATTTCCATGAAAAAAATAATTGCCTGCCTGATGGCGTGCTTCGCCGTCTTTGCTTTTGCCGCCTGTTCATTAAACAAGAGCGGCGCTCCCGATTCCAAAGGGAAGGAACCTTTGAAAATCATCTGTACCAATTTCGCCTCTTACGACTTTGTCCGCCAGATTGTCGGCGATAAAGCAGAGGTCACTATGCTTCTCAAACCGGGCGCGGAAGCCCACAGTTATGAACCGTCTCCGAAAGACATCCAGGCCATCGGCAAGAGCGATCTTTTCGTTTACACCGGCGGCGACTCCGACGAATGGGTGGACGGCATGTTAAGCTCCATAGACAAGAGCAAGCTCAAAACACTCAAAATGATGGATACCGTCAAACTGTATGAAGAAGAAATGTCTGAAGGCATGCAGGAAGAAGAACATGAACACCATCACGACGACAAAGATCACCATGAGGAAGATAAGGACCATCATCATGACGAAGACAAAGAACATCACCACGATGACAAGGACAGCCATGATAAAGAGCATCATCATGATGACAAGGAGCACCACCACCATGACGGCGAAGAAGGCCCTGAAATGGATGAGCATGTCTGGACCTCTCCCGCCAACGCTATCCAGATCGTAAAAGCCCTCACCGAAACCATTTCCGGTCTCGACAAGGACAATGCCCAGACTTATCAGAAAAACGCTGAGGCTTACATTGCGAAACTGGAAAAACTGGATAAGGATTTCCATGACGTCATTGATCACGCGAAGAGAAAAGAAATCATCGTCGGTGACCGTTTCCCCTTCCTTTATTTCGCCAAAGAATTCGGCCTGACCTACTACGCCGCTTTCCCCGGCTGCTCCACTGATACGGAAGCCAATCCGGCAACTATTGCTTTCCTCGTGGATAAGGTGAAGGAAGACCATATTCCGGTGGTATTCCACATCGAGATGTCCAATGAACAGATGAGCAAAGCCATCGCAGAAGCCACAGGCGCGAAAAATGAGCTTCTGAACGCCGTCCACAACGTAAGCGATGAAGAATTCAAAAAAGGCGTAACTTATATTGACCTCATGAACCATAATGTGAAAGTTCTCAAGGAGGCGCTCAACTGATGAGTCTGCTTACATGCCGCCATCTTTCCGTATCTTATGACGGAAAAGCGGTTCTTTCCGACCTGAATTTTTCCGTCGATAAAGGGGACTACCTCGGAATCGTCGGTGAAAACGGCGCAGGAAAAAGCACACTGGTGAAAGCGCTTCTGCGCCTGAAAAAAATATCGGGCGGGGAAATCGTAACTGCCGACGGCTTCAAGCCTACGGAAATCGGATACCTTCCCCAGCAGACCCCCGTGCAGAAAGATTTTCCCGCCAGTGTCTGGGAAGTCGTTCTTTCAGGCCGTCTGAACCGCTGCGGCATGTATCCTTTTTATCGAAAATCGGATAAAGAAGACGCGGAAGAAAAAATGGAAATGCTCGGCATTGCCGACCTGAAGAAACGGTGCTACCGCGATCTTTCAGGCGGCCAGCAGCAGCGTGTACTCCTTGCGCGGGCACTCTGCGCCACGGGAAAACTCCTGCTCCTGGACGAGCCGGTGACCGGCCTTGATCCCATCATGACCGGTGAGCTTTACCATATTTTCAAAGACTGCATAGAGAAGTACGGCGTCACTGTCATCATGGTTTCTCACGACATCCGCGGCACCCTGGGACAGGCAAACCGTATTCTCCACCTGTCCGGCGGGACACAGCATTTCTTTGGGACGACGGAAGAGTATCTCAGAAGCCCCGTGGGGCAGAGATTTGCAGGAGGCGGGCTATGATGGATATCTTTATTGAAATGATCAGCTATCCCTTCATGGTGCGTGCCATCATTGTGGGCTGCCTTGTTTCCCTCTGCGCTTCCCTCTTAGGGACCAGCCTTGTACTGAAACGGTACTCCATGATCGGCGACGGACTCTCCCATGTGGGATTTGCCGCCCTCGCCATCGCTTATGCTTTTCACGCGGAGCCCCTCACCATTTCCATCCCTGCCTGCATCGCCGCCGCCTTTTTCCTTCTCCAGCTGAAAGACAGCGCGAAGATCAAAGGCGACTCTGCCACGGCTCTTCTCTGCAGCGGCGCTCTTGCCATCGGCGTCATGACGATTTCCTTAAGTACGGGAATGAATACCGACGTGTGCAACTACATGTTCGGCAGCATCCTTGCTATGAGCACCGATGACGTGCGTCTTTCCGTCATCCTCGGCATCTCCGTCGTGCTCCTTTTCATTTTGTTTTATAACCGTATATTTGCGGTTACCTTTGATGAACCGTTCGCCTCCGCCACCGGCACACGGACAAGGCTCTATAATATGATCATCGCCTTTCTCACAGCCATCACGATCGTCCTTGGCATGCGCATGATGGGCGCGCTCCTTATTTCCAGCCTGATCGTATTCCCTTCGCTCACCGCGATGCAGCTCTGCCGGCAGTTCAAGACGACGATCATCCTCTCCTCCGTTTTCTCCGTGGCCACATTCATGGCAGGACTCACCATCTCCTACATGGGCTCGATTCCCACAGGAGCATCCATTGTCGTCACTGACATTGTCCTCCTCTTTATCGCCGCGGGCATACGGAAAATGAAAGAAGGCTTTTGAATGAGAAAAGAAATATGGCTTCTCTGCCTGCCGCTTCTTCTCTTAGGCGGCTGCGGCACACAGGAAAAAGCGCAGGATCCGCCGCAGATCATTACCAGGAAAACCGTGCAGGAAGCAAAAAAAGCGGAAACTCCTCCAGAGGCCAAGGAAACACCGGCGCCGGCAGAAACACCGGAGCCGGCTCCGCAGAAAGAAGAACAGCCGGCACAGGCACCCAAGCCGGCTACCCCCGAGGGAAAAAAATCGAAGTATCCTGTCTTTGAATACCCCTACAACCTGGAAACGGACCGGCAAAACTTTGATTACAATAACATAGACATCGTCGTCGGCGATAAGCGGTATATGACGCAGATCAATGACTGGTTCATGAACTTCCGGGACTACAAAGACAAAACCGTCCTCATCGAAGGCTACTTCATTTCCATCAACGGCCACTACTTCGTAGGAAGAAACGGCCCCACCTGCCCTTACTGCACAGGCGGCTATGTGGATTTTGAATTTACCTCTGACGGCGACTTCACCGGCTATGAAGACGGCGTCACATGGATCAAAGTGTACGGCATCCTCCGCGAAGCCACTGTCCATCTGAACGACCACCTCACCGCCCCCTTCTACCATCTGGAAGCGGTGAAAGTGGAAAAAATGGATCAGCCGGGGATCGGAACCATCACAGATTAAAAGAAAAAGTAAGGTAGGAAATTCTGTTTTCCCCTTACTTTTTTATTTTTATATATTTTAAAATTGTAATTCATGGAACGGCATATAGAAATCAGAAATAGAAAACCTTTTTGTTAAAATCGTTTTGGACAAAAACATAACCACAGAAGCATCCCTTATGAAAGCAATTACAACAGAAGAAAACCCCGGATAAAATATTAAATTTTTTGATGGATGTTACAAATTATTGATTATCCGGACAATCTTAACTCTGCAAATACCATTATTTCACAAAAATATAGCCTCATGATAAGATATTTATATTAAAGGCAACGTGTTTTTAAATATAAAAAGGAGACGAATGCGATGAAGACAGGATTTGAGCTATTGGACGATGCATTCCTGAACAAGGGAACCGCATTTACGGAATCGGAAAGAAAAAAACTTGGATTGGAGGGGTTGCTTCCGCCTTGTGTGGAAGATATAGAAACGCAGGCACAGCGTATCTACCGCCAAATGGAAAGAAAAACTTCTTTGATTGAGAAAAGACGTTTTCTGATGGAAGTCTTTAACTTCAATCGAACGCTGTTCTTTCATGTATTCAGTGAACATCTGGTAGAGTTAATGCCAATTGTTTATGATCCGGTTATTGCGGAGAGCATCGAACAGTATAGTGAACAATTTATCAACCCACAGTATGCAGCGTTCCTTTCCATCGATCATCCGGAATCTATTGAAACTTCGCTTAAACAGGCTGCCGGAGACAGAAAGATCCGTCTTATTGTTGTTACTGATGCAGAAGGCATTCTTGGCATTGGTGACTGGGGTACCAATGGTGTAGATATTTCTGTCGGAAAATTGATGGTCTATACTGCCGCTGCCGGTATAGATCCGCAGACAGTACTTCCGGTTGTCTTGGACTGCGGATCTAATCGGGAATCCTTATTAAAAGATCCTTTCTATCTTGGAAACCGTCACAAGAGGATATATGGTGATCATTATTATGATTTCGTGAATCGATTTGTTGAAACGGCTGAAAATCTATTTCCCGATCTGTATCTGCATTTTGAAGACTTTGGACGGTCTAATGCTGCAACCATCTTGAAGAAGTATCAAAAAACCTATCCTGTTTTTAATGATGATTGTCAGGGAACCGGCATAATAACATTAGCCGGTATTCTTGGAGCAATGAAAATCAATAGAGAGAAACTTACAAATCATACCTACATGTGTTTTGGAGCGGGCACGGCCGGAGCCGGTATCGCCGACCGTATATTCAGGGAAATGGTCGCACAGGGATTATCTGAAAAAGAAGCACGAAATCACTTTTATATGGTGGATAAACAGGGATTGCTTTTTGACGATATGGATGACTTGACACCTGAGCAAAAACCGTTTGCAAGAGCACGTTCTGAGTTCGATAATCCGGAAAAACTGAATAATTTAACTGCAGCAGTGATGGCTGTCAGACCTACGATCCTCGTGGGAACCTCAACCGCTCCGAAAACATTTACCAAGGAAATAGTAAAAGCCATGGCATCATGGTGTGACCACCCGATTATTTTCCCGCTTAGTAATCCAACGGAATTGGCAGAAGCAACCGCAGAAGACATCATCAAATGGTCTGATGGCAGAGCAATGGTCGCAACCGGTATTCCTGCGGAACCTGTTGAATACAATGGGGTGACTTATATTATCGGACAAGCAAATAATGCCCTGATATATCCTGGACTGGGACTGGGAAGTATCTCTGTTAATGCCTCTCTGGTCACAGATGAAATGATTTCGTCCGCTGCACATTCTCTCGGTGAATTTCTTGAAATCAATGTGAAAGGGGCTGCCGTTCTGCCGCCGGTGTCTAAATTAACGCAGTTTTCTGAAACAGTGGCTAACGCGGTAGCAGAATGCGCTGTAAAACAAGGCTTGAACAGAGTGCAGACAAATGATGTTAAAAGAACCGTGCAGTCATTAATCTGGAAGCCTGTTTACAGAAATTACTAATGTGTATGGAAGATAAAAGAGCAAATTTTAAGTTTTGTATGTAAATACCGAAAATAAATACCTCCTGTCTCCCACAGCAGGATATGCGGAAAATGGAAAGAGTATCTTTACTCCCGCGCGGAGAAGATACTCTTTTCATTTCCATATTTTCTTTTACGCCCACGTAAAAACGCCGTCTCCTGCCAAGACAGCGTCTTTCCTCATAAACACAGGAGCCCGCTCCTCTGCTTCCTGTAATATTTCGTTTTCCCCCGAATCAGCTCACCGCCGGGAACCAGCCGGCCGCCGTCACCGTAATCGGGGACATAAAGTAGATCCCAGCGCATATCCGGATCACCGCTACCGATCCCGTACCCGTCAAAAGCGGCCATCTCTGCATGTGTGTAAATATCTGCCACCGACAGTCCAAGTTCTTCCACAGCCCTCGCGCAGAACATCGCAAGCGCTTCCACCTGCGCCTCTGTCGGCGGCTCACGCCCCAGATCCACACCGCTCGGCGCGTCATAGTAGCAGCATGCGTCACGGCAGCACGCCAGGGCTACACCGATCGACCGGCTGTTCCTGTGCCATGTATGCGCCAGGCACTCCGTGAAATCCTCATGAATCACATGGCAGTACCCGCCCCGGTCAATCACTACATGATATGCCAGACACTCCACCAGCTGATACGGCGCCCCCGTCCAGTGGCAGTAAATCCGGTCAATCCTCCCGCGGGCAGCCTCCAGGCGCGCTCCTATTTCATCCAAAGTCATAATCCGTTTATCCATATTTTACAGAAAGAAATACTTCCTTCCCCTCATCACTTCCTTTTCATCTTCCTTACCAGCCCCGACAGCACCCCGACACCGGCATCATTCAGATTCTCCACGATACTCAGCATCTCCGACGCCGCCAGATAACTGACACACATTTCCATAAACAGGTCCGGCCGTCCCACGCTTGCCAGAAGCCGGTCCGCCGCACCGCCGCCGACGGTTAGCAAAATGTAAAGCACCATCTTTCCGGCAAACTGCCGCTTCATCTGTCGGCTGGAAATCATTCCGGCCCGATGTGCCGCGGGAATTGCCAGAATGCACGATACCATATCACGATCCTCTTCCCCCTTCGCCGCCAGATACTTGTGGGCAAGCGCCATCCACTTCGTCACCAGATCAATAAATACCGCCAGCGCAAATAAACTGATCATCTCCACAGGAAAAACCCCTTCCGCCAAAAGACCCGTCGTCACCAGCTTCACCTGCCAGTCATCCACAAGCCGCTCTGAAGCCCGTTCAAAAGCCTCCATCCACGAACCTGCATCCATAGGCCCTCCTTTCCGTCAAAAATAAAACTCCTCACAACGGGGCCGTTCAAAGAAATACGCCCCTACCTCATCCGGCCTGATCTGCAGAATCCGCATGGAATTATAAATATCCCGCTGGGAAAAATGAAGCTGATTATTCAGCCGCAGAGACAAAGACGTCTTGCTGATCCCCAGCCTTGCCGCAAAAACAACGTCAGACCCCAGCTTCTCACGGATCCGTGCCCGAAGCTTGATATAATCAAAATGCATTCCCAATCCTCACTTTCATTTAAGAAATATCCACTTCCGTTACAAGAAATTCCTCGTTTTTGCATCTTTTATAAAATATCGTTCCTTTTTATAGAACATATGTTCTATATTAATTTAAGAATAGAACTTTCTCCCCCGTCTGTCAATAGGCGTTTCCGCAGCCCTGCGAACCCTATTTTCAAAAACGGACGGGAGAGCGTCCTATCCTAAAAAGGAAAAGCCCGAGTCCATACCCCGGGCCCTTCCCTGCCCGTCTCCGGCGGATTATTCGCCGTCAGTCAGAACAGCCACATCAGAGCGGCGGACAGAATCAAGCGCCTTCACCTGCAGTCCGGCGATCGCCTTCCCCGCATGAAGCAGCTCTTCATCAGACGCGCTTTCCCTGATATTGTTGAAAGTCAGATTCTTCAAAGAACCGTCCGTATTTTCAACACGTACCAGAAGCCTTGTTTTTTCCACAGATTTGGAAACTGCCATCATTATCCCTCCTTTCCCTTTCAATATATTTCTCCTTATAGTTCTCTTTCAAAATTAATGAATTTCCTCTTCCGTAGTGGTCACCATGACCGCCTTAGCGAAAGAAGCCGCCCCGATGCCCTTGCCGTTTGCCAGCACCGGCATGATTTTTGCGGCCTCCGCCTGCACGGCGGACAAAGCGAGCCCGTCCTTCGGATCGGCAATGCTCACAAGAAGCTCCGTATTCGCGGAAGTCAGGAATTTAAGTTCCAATTTTTTAGCCATACTCTTTTCTCCTTTCCCTGTCCCCTCTCCGGAAAGGAACAGTCCTTAGCGCTGCCATTATAGTATCCCTTTCGAGTTTAAATTTGCTGAAACAGGAAAAATAATTTGAAATTTTTTTTGAAATACTTTTCCTGCACTCCTTTTTCTTTACATTTTTATCCCGACAATGCAATAAAAAAATACCGCTGTTAAGCGGTACTTCTCAGTTATATTTACAGCATGTCCGCGGCCGATAAAACATGAACGCATCTATGTGATGAGAAGTAATGACTCTATTCCGCTCATAACTTCCCACGAGGCTCTTTCCATTTCCCTCACCACAGTCATAGATCCTTCACATTCGTTCAGGATGACGCTTGCCGTCCGTCGTCATTCTGAATGGGGATAAGAATGCCTTGAGGGAAAAACAGAAAACGGGACAGTGACACAGAGTGAAGAATCTATTGCCGTCCGCTTATCCCCCGCTTACATAAAAATACGGTACCCACCACATTTGACGGATACCGTACTTTCTGTTTTTTATACTATTTCCTTACACCTGTTTTGTTTACCATTCCGGGTTACGCTTCCGGTGAAATATGAGAACCATACACATCACGGTAGTCACCCTTTTCTTTATTGCTTTCATTATTGACACGGACGCGTTCCACCTTATTTCTGTCATTATCCTTGCCGGAAATACGGTCGACACGGATACGATCCAGATCCTTTATCCGATTGATTTCAGGATCGAATTCACCGATGGCCTTTGCCATATCGCTGTCAATGGGTGCGCCGTTCTGCAGGGCGCGGTAAATAATGGCCGCAAATTCATAGCGGGTCATGGAACGGTCACCCTTGAACTCTCCATCCGGATACCCTTCCAAAAGACCTCTGTCTGCCAATGATTTCACATAAGAATATGCCCAGTGGTCTTTCGGCACATCGGGGAAATTAACATCCTTCATTACCGATGCTCCCGACTGCATGGCTCCGCGCATGGCTTTAATCTCAGCACTCTGCGCCTTGACAATCGCTTTCAAGTCCTCCACTTCCTTGGCCAAAGCCACCCGTGATGTGGATACATGGTTGCCCTGTCCCAGCTTTACGCTGACTCCGGCATTCACCATGTTTTCTCCTCCGCCGAAAGAGCCTCCCACGCTGAACATGGTGTCTTCATTGGGACGGTAGAATGCGCCTACCGATACTGCATGGGCGTCTTTGTAGTTGCCGTAGCCGGCTGCCACATCCCACTTGTCATCGGGGTCAAAGTCCAGCGGATGGAGAGCCGCCAGTGCTGCCGCTCCCGCTCCTGCACGGTTCACACGTGTTCCCAATTCGCCTACTTTATTGGTTACATTTTTTATATCCTGCGTGGAAGCGATGCCGGAAACGGAATAAGTGCTGCCGTCATTACGGGTGAAGTTCAAGGTATTCCCGTCAAGTGCTGCGGATAATGTATAACGATCCTTCAGGCCGGTGATAGTCGCTGTCGTTCCATCACTGTTTGTCAGCGTAGCAGTGCCTGTACCGTTCGAGGCATAGGTCGCCGTGCCGCCGGTTACTACCGTATCCTTGGCATTGATCGTGTATATAGCATGTCCATCCCCAGGATCTGCCGTCCTATCCACCGACGTAATATTCGTCCCGGCCCTTACTTCTGTGGAAGCAGCCGCTACGATGGATGTTTTTACTTTCTTCAGCTGCGCTACATTGACAGCATCAGTATCATTTGTGCCGGCTGCAACTCCTGTAATCTGGCGGGTGATACCTTTGGACGTATCGCCTACGGAAACAGCTGCTTGCGTAGATTTCCATACCGAAGATGTATCCGTGGAATTCGTACCTGTTCCGGGATCATAGCCCGCAGCGCCTTTATCCACGGACGCCACAGAACCTGCGCCAAGCGCCACACCGCCTTCTTTGGTCACGTTGGCTTCACTGCCGATGGCTACAGCATTCTTGACACTGGTACTGGTACCGGCTTGAGACGAACCGATGACAACGCTGCCGTCGGCACCTGTCAGTGTTCTCTTATCGCCAAAGACAACAGCGCCATTTGTATTGGTCACATTATTTTCAGAACCGATGACGGAGACGTGATTGATATTAGTCGCTGTATTATTATAACCGGTGATCGAGTTGTAGGTACTCGGACTGCCGCTGGTACCGGTCACGGTATTGTTAACGCCAATAATGGATGTTTTCTGGGTATAATCCGCTTTGTTTCCGCCGCCAATGGCAAGGGTGGCACCGCCGCTCTTGGATCTTTTCACAGCAGCACGCAGTGTATCTGCCAGATCCTTGGCAGAGGTACTATTACCAGAAGGAGCAGAAATACTGGTAATAGAATTGGTGATTTCATTGCCGGCACCAAAAATCAGGGAGCCGTTGGAATTAGCTGTTCTGTTCGCCGTACCGACAATGCTGTTCGCCACTCCGGAATAATTAGAGGATGAAGTCGCCGATTCAATGCTGTTTAAGGAACCTGTAATGGTAGCACCAAAGTTTTTACTTGCAGCGGATGAATTACTCCCATAATTGGATGAAATAATAGAATATGCTCCGGTAACAGAAGAAAACAGACCGTGAGAATAGCTGTTCGCCCCTAATGCCGTTGCAAATGGCAACAGGTTATGGGACCTCACACCAGCACTATCAACAGTTACGTCCCCCAACGCCCCTTTATAGTTATTGGTACCAAGCATAACGCTGCCGGAACGTGCATAGGTATTTTGACCAATGGCTACACCAGTCACCATTTTATCAGGATGCTTAGGCAATCCATATGTCCCAATAAAAGGAAGCGTATTATAGCCTGCCTGATTAAAATCAAACGAGCGCTCTAATCCACCTACCATATTCTCTACAAAGGAATTAGAACCAATGGCAATACCGCCGCCCTGATTGACATAATTATTGATATGAGCATTATTGCCTACAGCAATATCACCGCGTGAAGGACGTACCGTACCGTTGGAGTAGTCAATATGAGCATCTTTGCCAACAGCTACATTTTCTGCTTCCGGCGCACTGCTACCTGTACCATATGCCACCCCGTTCCCAGAACCTGTCGCCGTATCCGCCGCATCAGCCGCATAACCGCCCATGAGGACTCCCATCCCCACAGCTGCCGCCAGAGCGGCTTTCACCGCTTTTCCCGAAGCGCTTTTCGTGTGGCTCCTTGCCACTTCAGAAGTGACTACATAGGCATGTTTTGCCTTACTCCATACAATCTTGTAAATTTTATTCATGCTACACTCTCCCTTGTTGCAGCTAACCAAAAACAGACGACACTTAGGTCATCTTAAACTATCGTTTTGTTATAGCACGTTTATTACAAACAACGAAGTAAAAAATGAAAATCGGCTCTCGTTTTTCAGAAGCCGGCAAGATATCGGCAGAGAAGGGACTTTCATTCTAACCTTTCACATCACTTCCTCATCACAGCAGCAGATTCTTTACGTTCGCTTCAGATGACGATTAACCGTTTCCCTCATTATGATACCTTACCGTCCGTCGTCATTCTGAGCGGAGATAAGAATGCTTTGTGAGAAAATCGGCAAACAGAACGGTGACGCGGAGTGAAGAATCTATTACTCTGATGACATCTTACCGTTTTCCTCACCACAGTAACAGATTCTTCGCTGCCGCTCAGAATGACGTTTAATGTTCTCTGACATTATGATGCTTAGCGTCCCTCCGTCATTATGATGCCTTACCATATCCCGTCATTCAGAACGGGGGTAAGGATGTCTTGTGGAAAAGATGGGAAACAGAACAGTGACACAGAGTGAAGAATCTATTACTCTGGTGACAGCTTATCGTTTTCCTTACCACAGGTATAGATTCTTTACTGACGATCCGGATGACGCTTTGCGGAAAAGCAGCACTTCTCTTGATAAACGGCTGCCGGATAAAAGGGAACATCCCGAGAATTATACAGCATTCATCAATACACCATTTTAAGCCTGATGCAAAAAATCTGCCGCTCTTTACCTGCGGCAGATTTTTTCTGCGTTTACCTCTTAATTTCCACACGATACTTTTTCAGCTTGCCTCCATAGACAGGAAAGAAACTGAATTCGCCATAATTCTTTACAGGCTCCGCATTTTTCAGCAGTTCCATATCGGCATCGGAAATCACAAAATCAATATCTCCATTTTCCTTCATATGTCCGGGATCCGCCGTTTTCGGCAGCACCACCGTCCCCAGCTGCCAGTCATAACGGATGCAGAGCTGAGGAATCGTGACCCCGTATTTCTCTGCCATTTCTGCAAGGCATCCATCTTTCAGCGCTTCGCCGTGCGCCACGGGAGAGTAGGCTTCCACTACGATATCCCGCTTCCGGCAGTAATCAATCAAATCCAGCGGACTGTTTCCCACATGGCAGAGGATCTGGTTCACCATGGGTTTCACACGGCAGCCGGCAAAAATATTTTCAAGATCTCCCTCAAGGAAATTGGAAACACCGATTGCCCGCAGTTTCCCGGCTTCCAAAGCATCTTCAAGAGCACGCCATACTTCCCTGTTTTCTTCATAGTAGCGGTCCTCCGACTGGTTTACCTCCACCCAGGGCTGGGGCGAATGAATAATCATCATATCCAGATAATCAAGTCCCATCGTTTCCAGTGTCTTTTCGATGGATTCCATGGCGGACGCATAGCTTTTATTTTCAGCCGCTACTTTGGATGTGACAAAAATATCCTTCCTGTCAATGCCGCAGGTGCGGATTCCCTCTCCGACGCCACGTTCATTGCCGTACGCCTGTGCCGTATCGATATGGCGGTATCCGATATTCACAGCCGCCCGCACAGCCTCCGCCGCCTTGTCGTCATCAATAAACCATGTGCCCAGTGCCAGTTTCGGAATGGCTACGCCGTTATGCAACGTATAACTTTCCTCAAAAATCATAATTGCCTCCTCTATAAACTGTTACCTGTACAGAATAACAAGTATTCAAAATAAATCACCGTAATGCACCGATTTCTATCAGTTTCAGAATTTTGAAAATGACATGATCTTCCCTGAAAGCTACTGCTCTCCGCCGTCTGATTTATGAAGTCCCGGACTTCTGATCATGCATAACCATCCATGAAGCCACCGTCCGCGCTGCTTCCATATATTTCCGGAACTCCCCATCCTGCAGATTCTTCTGTTCACCAATTTCGCCGTTTTCAATGTACAGCCTGTGATTAAAAGCACGATCCGAGTGCAGCAACGGCGGCAGTAAGGAAACATAACTGCTGCCCGTTGGTGCGATAAGTTCAACGAGAGTCGGGGCAATCTGCAGATGACTGCCTGCCATCTGTTCATCAAAAAAATCCTGGGGTATACCATCGCCATAGAAATAGCAGGGAATACCACTCAATGCCCAAAGAGACACATCTGCCGCAAAATTAAAGCGTTCTGCATGATCTCCCGTCACTGCAAATAAAACAGACGGATCATCCTGTTCCACCTGGCGGATAAAATTCCCCATGACCTGATCAGCATACCAGATATGACCCAGTTGGTCGATTGTCGCCTTATCTTTGGGGATAGACGGCGGTAATTTCGATGTAACTTCTTCCCTGGGGAATCCATGGGCATCCACATCATAAGCAAAAGGCGGATGGTTGCTCGTGGTGAGGATGAAATAGAAGGTATCCTCTGTATCCTGCTGCATCTGCCGGCGAATCCCATCAAAAAGGATACCATCCGGCACGCCCCAGGACGAACTTTCCCCTTGGTTCGGCAATTCATCGGCGCAATGGAATTCATCAAACCCCTCGCGCAGAGTAAAATGATCAATTTCCTGCCAGCTTCGGAGCCCGCCGTACCAAAATACGGTCTTATACCCCAGTCTCTTCATGGTCTCACCGATGCCAAAGGGCGATGCTTTCCCTTGACGCCCCATCGTGTAATTGACATAAAGCCCAATATCCGGCAGCCCAGTCAGAAAACCATTGAGTGAAGTCATGGTCCCATTCCCGTTTGCCAGAAAATGGTATATATGGGCTCCATGGGTTTCCAGCCATTTCCCCGTCTTTTCCAGTCCCAAACTATCATATTCCGGCAGAAGCGGCCAAAGAGCATAATTTTCTCCAAGAATCACCACCACATGATGGGGGCGCCGTTCCAACGGCGCTGCTGTCGTCCTGCGCTCAAAAGCTGTAATCGGTGTTCCGGCGTCCGGGTTTCCTCCCAAAGCTGCAATGGCCTCATAAAGCTCCCCATCCGATATGGGGCGCATGGCCCGCTGCGTAGCCCGGGCATGGGTATGATAGGCACGATACATTGCCTGCCCGTCATCAAGAACCGCCTCATTCAGCACCGTATATTGTGTACGGGCAGCGCTCTCCCACGGCACACCGCTGTCTGAATGAAAAGCTCCGCCAAATCGGCAGAAAACCGCAAAAACCGGAACCATGACAACCGCCGCCATGTCCAGAATCCGCACATGATGTCGGGGATAATATACTGGCGTTTCCAGAAATTTTATCAGCCCCCAGATGAAGAAGGCCATCAGCGCCAGAGCGCCAAACAGGCGGGGCCAGAGCTGGTACTGCTGAACAGCTGTCTGCCATATGGCCATCCTGTCATCCTTCATGCCGTTGAACAGCATGATATTGAATCCCTGATGAAAAATCTCATAATAGGGGATCCGCACCATAAAGAGAAGCGTCATCAATCCGACGGCCACACTGCCAAGGATTTTTCGGATACCGCCGGCCGGCCATTTTTTCCATAAAGCATAGGGAATTGTTCCAAAGACAAAAGGAAACCCCACAAGAAAAGCAGCGGTCTTCAAACTGATTCTGGCCCCCAGCCACAGGGCTTCCGCCACATCTTCCGCCCCGGCATTTCCCAGCTGGCCGGAATAAATCACTAAAAAAGCACAACGAAAAAGCATAAGTAAAGCATGAATATATATAAACAGCTTCGCATCCTGCTGTAATGATAGTAAAAAGCGCATAGCTCACCTCACATTCCGTTCCAAACAAACATCCGCATGACGCACTACCCAACCCGTAACCTCACAGAAAGCATCTCTTTCCTTCCGGTATTTTTCTTTGTTCTGCTCAATATCCGCATTTCTGTCGGTTAAGCTCTGCGTCAGCTTATCTCCGTAATATCCAACCTCATCATGGTTCAGCCAATGGTAAGGTGTAACCACATGTGAAATCGGCTCATAGAAAGAAGGCATCATGGAATAGTACTCAAATCCGGCGGGCGCGACAGATTCAATGATAGTAGGCATGATATTCATATGGCCGCCAATGTGCAGCTGACCAAATAATTCAGGAGTAAATTCCCGATGATACATGGCAAACGATGTGCAATATTTCTCCCGAATGGTAGACTCGGCCCCGGGATACAGAGAACTGCCAAAAGGAATAATCTTTCGTGAATGGTCACCGGTCACGATAATCAAGCTGTCCGGATAAGCTGTTTGTATCTCAGACACAAATTTTGACAAAGCCTGATCCGTATACCAATACGTCCCCAAATCGGCCATTAACGCCTTATCCCTGCGCATATCATCAGGCAAATCTTTCATAGCGCTTTGAGGTTGAAAACCATATTTTTCAATAGGTATCGTATACGGTCCATGGTTTGAAGTGGTATAAACCAAATGAAAAACAGGAGAATCATCCTCCATGGCAATGATGTTCCGGAATGCTGCTTCCAGAAATATATGATCATAAATCCCGAGCCATGTTGCCGGAGAGCCGGCAGGACAAATGTCCGGCCCGCCAAAGGCTTTATCAAACCCCATGGATCTCCCAAACAATCCGAGACTGGCCCATGATAAACTCCCTCCATACCACAAAGCCGTCTCATAGCCCAATCTTTTTAACTGCCTGGGTAAAGAAGTCCATGTCTGCCCTTCCCAAAACTCCCGTTTTTCATTGATTTCAAGGTTATCATCAAAAATCCCTGCAATGAGACTGGTAATCGCAGGCTGGGATACCATACCTGCCGGCAGAAAATGATTGACACACATGGTATGAGGATTGGATCTGAAAACTTTACCACCATCTATCAAATGAAGCTGTTCATAGCAGGAATCAAAAGGAGCCTGTGTGTAGCTCTCGCCAACAATTAAAAAGATATGTTTTGGCTTTGTAATCCGGGGCCCTTTGGCACGACGCATAAAAGAATGCCAGATGCTCTTATTCCGGTCAACAGGAATATCCGGTTCCATGATTTTCATGGATTCTGCATCATCATGCTCTAAAATCGCTTGGACAGGACGTTTCATAACCATTTCAATGGACACCAGATCATCTACAGTAGCCTTAGCAAAAAACATATCTTTTTTTACTATATCCGGAACCGTATCCCATTCCGGTTTCGTCCGATGAGAAAGATGCCCGCCATAACGGAAATAGTAGAATAATAAAATCATAGCAGCACAGAAAAAGATATTAAAAGCATATTGCATCCAGGCAGACGGAAACGAGGGATAAGCCAATACCGGTGTATCCAGCAGCTTTTTCGTAACATAAGCACAAAAACCTAAAAAGGGAATATATCCTGCCAGAACCCAGCCCCCATGATTCTGGTGAAAAAATATATCCAGAAGATTCCTTTTATCAGCTTTCCCTCCCAGCCTCATGAGCGGATTATAAATATCCTGGAAATGATAATAAAAAATCATCTTTCCCATGAAAGCAAAATAAAGTATGGCAGCATATATCGTAATGAATATAACCCGCATACTGTCGCCAATTTCAAAATAACGTTCAAAAAAGGCACCCGGCAAACTGATTCCCAGCCAGGAAATTAAAAACACATAGGCATTGTAATCCATGCCCCACCAGAAACCATAACGAAAACATTCATACCATTTCTTCCTGCAGCCATTAAATCCCTTATCCGGTGCATAGACCCAGATAAAGGCCAATCGAAAAACAGCACAAATTATAGGCGCCACAATCATTATTTTCCAATCCTGCTGCGTTCCTTCAAAAAAAGATGAAAACATGCAATAAGCTCCTTATTTTATATTCTAATTTCTTTCCCTTCGAAATTTGTAATCAGTATTTTTCCCAAGATTCCCATCGACCAGCATGTCAATCCATATAGAACGCTTTTAAAGAATCACAAAGCTTTCTATATTAAAATAAATTACCATCTTTTTATACTCTTATTCTGTAAATCTTTTATGGGTAAGATCAGTTAATAATTGTTCCCATTTCCCCCATACGATATCCGGCGCATAGGCTTTCATGGCTTTGTGAGCATTTTGCCCCATGCGCACTCGCTCTTGCTGATCACTCATAAGCAATTGTAATTTATGCGTAAAATCTTTCTCATCAGCAGCCAGATATCCGGTCACTCCATCCTGAATCAGTTCATTCACAGCAGGGGCATTTGCAAAACCAATAGCAGGCAATCCGGCAGCATTTGCTTCCGTTAAAGACAAACCAAACCCCTCGGAAGCAGAAGGGAACGCCAATATATCCGCATTTCTAAGCACACTGACCGCTTCTTTAGTAACCCCCATATACTTAACCTGATGTCCATGATCATGTTCCCGGCAATATTCCTGGATTTTTTCCATATATCCTTCATCTGTGACAGGACCATATAAATGAAGCTGCCACTTGGGAAATTCATGCGCCAGCATTAAAAAAGCTTTTACTGTAATGAGCGGTCTTTTCAGATGCCCCTCGATCCGGCCCAGCATAACAATCGTATAAGAATCTTTTTGTGATGATAAATCCGCTACTTGGGAATCAGAAATCTGAGGAACAGCATTAGGAATTGTACAGATTTTTGTCGATAAATATTTCCGGGCCTCTAAAGCAAAGCTGGGAAGGAGTACCTGATATATGGAAACTTTGCCTGCTTCTCTTCTCTGCAAAGGCGTTAAAGAAGCAATCTGATCTTCCACTGAATTATGACACATAGCCACTACGGGAATTTTCCCGTCTGCCAGTCGATTAGCCACCATAATACTGTTAAATTCATAGCAGATAATAATATCAAGCAGGCTGACGTCAATCTTTTCATTCAATGCCTTACCTAATTGATTTGTCTTATACGCATCTACACGGTTAGAAATATCTAAATGCAGCCCCTTGGCGATTTCCCTGATGATTTTATATTTCCCCGGTACTTTGATTTTCCCCAAAGCCAGATTCACCTGATGGACTCTTCCCTCGAAAGGGAAATAAGGGGCCACTCCCGGTTCATCATTCCATACCGCATAGACATTAGCACCCCGGACGGCAAAAGCATTGGACATTTCCACAAACACTTTTTCTGTCCCGGCCGGATTGGCAATAGTAGAAATCCCAAAACAAAGAATAGCAATGTTCATTAGCTTCTGCCTGACTCCTCTTTTTGATTCTTCCCTTGTTCGATGGTCTTCATCTGCAGCATGATTGCAAAAAGGAACCAGAAAAGGCGTACTGCAGAAGAGTTGTCTATAATATATTCAACCTGACCGAAAAGGCACATAAAACTGAGTATTGTTGTAAAAATCAGGAGATCATACGGGCTTTTACTCTTCAACCAGCTGCGTAAACTGTGCACCAAAGAATAAAATATAAAGATTAAATACCCTGCAATACCAATTGTCCCGGTTTCTGCCAGAAGATGCATGAAATTATTATGAGCATGACTATATGTACGTACTATTTCGGGATGAGATTTTGCATATTCTTTATACTCAGGCTTAAACCGGCCTAGCCCAACGCCTATCACCGGATGGTTTTTGTACATTGTGAGACAGCCTTGCCACATTTGCAGCCGATCGGTGTTCGATGTATTAGTAGTTGTATTTGTCACTGATTTAAAACGACTGATGTAACTCGGATTAGCAAAGAAAAAACCACAAAATCCTATCATAATGGCTCCCACCACGGCCAGATATTTGATATTGTCCCGTATATACTTTCCTGTTACAACCGGAGTCGTAATCAGACAGGTCAGCCATGCAGCACGGCTTTTATTAGACAATAAACCCACAAAAATACTAAGCATGGTCCAGACAGAAGCATATTTCAACTTCCTGTCAAACCGCTGGTCAAACAAGACGACAAAACAAAGAGGCAGTACCATACACATAATACCGGCTATAGCAAGCATATTACTGCCAAATCCCCATCCGCGATCAGTTAAGTGGAGAATATAAACCTGAATAAATGTCAATAAACTATCTGCCCCAAAAAACAAAAGAAATGCAAACAGCATATTGGTTAAATAGGTACGTTTTCGCACGAATAATACAATTAAAAGAAAAATCATATAGCGCCAGACCCACATATCCAGAAATTGCCCCAATCCTTCTTCTGCATGCCCGGCGAATAATGCACTGGGCAGAGTACATAAAAAGAAAATTCCAGCAGCTGCCATATAACCTTTGGTCTCTTTATTTAATTGAACTGAATTCCTTTGCCGCCAGAGCAGAATCACACCACAGAGAACCGCAATTCCCTGCAATATGGAGCCAACCGCAATGGATAAACGTGTTACGCAGGAAAAAGCGCCCAGGCAAAAGGCTATCAGCCATGTGATTCTCGAATCCAGTTTATTTTCCACTTTACTCTCCTTATTATCGCAAAATATTCTGAATCAAATTCTCTTGGCTGTAAGCTTTATTGGCTGCATCCAGGTTTCTCTGATATACATCTGTATTCTGAACCAGATCGTCAATAAATTCTTCCAGCTGCTTCGTAAAAGCCGGTATGGATGTCAAGTCGACAGCCTTTCCAATATTAAACTGCTGCAATACCTCGGGATTCAGTTCCGGCGATGCCAAAACCGGCTTGTAAAATCCTATGGCAGTAAACAGCATGGCTCCCCAGTGATACCTGTACCGTTCCGCTGCATAAGGCATCATAATAGCATCCACACGGAGAAGCGCTTTCTGCCATTCGATCCCAATGAGATTTTTATGCCAAAATGTGATATTTTTATAGTCTTTGTATTCCCGGGCAAACTGTTCAAACAGTTCCCCATCTTCCGGTTTCGCCGTGGCACCCTGTACAATGAGCTGTACAGGGACAGAAAAATGGGCTTTGGTAAATGCTTCCAGAAAGAATCCCAGATTCTTCTCTTTCCTGAATTGCCCAAAAAAGCCTATTTTTATGGGAGGTGTGAAAGTTAATTTCTTATTGACTGGCAAATCACAGGGTGTAAAGACAGGAGGCGCAATCAAATCCAGATTTTTTAATCCGCTGTTCCTAAAATCATCACGCAGGGTAATAACCTTGAGATGAATCTGCTCATAAGGCATCACTCTGCCGGCCTGCCGTTCAAAATTCAGCTGCTCGTGAGGATTGATTCCATGGAAAACTATATAAACAGGAACCGGTGAATTTTTCAATCGGCTATTCAGCAAGGTACGGATATACCGCCATGTCCCGGTGGGAATAATGATGGCATCGCAATGGTACGCACGCGCTTTCTCAAAAGCAGAATTAAACCAGGCAATGCGCCGTCTTTCTCTGCGTAAGGATAGGAATATCTTTTTTAATTTTCCTGCGCCGGCATAGGTGACGACTTCCCCGCCATCAAGGTAATCCACATCACAATGATAATCCAGCTTAAATGGGAACCGTTCCGGTACAAAGAAAACCGGTTCATGTCCCTGCTTTTTCAGTTCTTCCACAAGAATCCGGTCAAATTCGACCTCATGTCCAGCCGGCATGACGATGGATTCTAAGATGGCGATACGCATATTTTCACTCCTATAAACGTCCATCTTTATCCTGATACAGGAAATACAGCTTTATGTATTTATTCATCGTGTAAAAATAATGATTTGTCGAAAGGATCCATCCCATTTTCCCATCAAGAAATCCTAAATTTAAAACATAAACTTTAAAAAAGGCCCAAAAGGGGCGCAACATAATATCAAAGAAGAAATTACATTTTTTGTGATCCTTTTTATATTTTGCAGCTGCTAAGGTTGTATAATTATTGAGTTTATTCAGCTGATGGCTCCATGAATCATAGGTATAGTGATACATAATCCCATGAAGCTTCTCATTCGGGTATGGTGTGACAATCCGAGGATGAACATATCCTTCTACATAGGATCCCTCTGCCGGAAAAAGACGGTTCACGTAGTCCGGCCGCAAAACGCCATGGGTTGCATGATGATGGTAGAATCTATTTTCCCGTCGAATCCAATAGGCCTTTTTATCACCTTTTTCTGCCACTGAACAGACTTCTTTTGCCAAAGGCTTGGAAATCCGCTCATCCGCATCAACAAATAAGACCCATTCATATCTGGCATTTTTAATAGCAAAAGTCTGCTGTTTGCCCCAGTCGCCATTCATGCCGTGCTGTATCACACGTGCACCCAGACTTTCAGCAATCTCTTTGGTTTTATCTGTGCTGAAATCGTCAATAACTAATATCTCATCAGCAAAGGACAAGGTTTCGATACAGGCTTTGATATTTCGTTCCTCATTTTTCGCCAGGATTAGTGCCGAGATCTTTGCCACAGAATTTCCTCTTTTCCTATAACCATACACAATAAATATTATTAGCATCATATGAAACTGAATATTTTCTATATGACAAGTTTTCACATCATTTTGATAATGCTTTTATATTCTCAGCAATAGACGCATCCACTTCGTCGAGCAGGGCATAGCGTTTGCGGTAGTAATTGCGTTTGTGTGCAGGCACTTCTTCCATGGCCTTGCGGTATTCTGTCATGGGCAGTTCATAGAAGCGTTTATCCTCGCAGGGATGGCCGCCCGATTCTTCCCAGAAGTCGCTGAAACTCGTCTTGAGCTTGCGGTCCCGGCGGACATGGTTATTCGCATAATAGCCATAATTTGTGACCGCGTAGATATGTGTAAGCCCAAGGGCTTTGGCCACTTCCTGGGTCGCATGGAGGATGAAATTCTTCGTGCGGTAGGAATAGCAGCGTCTCGTGACCTTCTTCACCACATCCCTGGCATTTTCCATATTCGGTCCCTGCATGGCGCCGATCCAGAGCGCCCATTCTCCGGCTTTGTCCGGCGCAATCCAGAACATCATCTGGTACAGGTCGTCCTCATCGAGGCGCATGACAACAGATAGAATCCCTTCCTTGCGCTGCCCCGGATGATAGGAGAGCTCAAAACGCAGATGCCCAATTTCACCACTGCTTTCCCAGAGGACATACCTTTTGCCACTGTAAAGGCCAAGAAATACATCTTCCTTTATGTGCTTTTCCAGATATTCCATATGCTGCTCTACCAGTCTTGCCCGTTCATCAAAGGTGGATTGATTATAGAAAAACGCTCTCGTCGGCTGTTCGTAAACAAAAGGATATTCCGCCGCGATCCGGCGGCGCACATCGTCTTTCATAAAGAACCGGTGCAGACGATTCATACGTCCTGTATTCAGCAGGCAGCGCACAATAAAGACCAGCATCCGTCTGGTCTCACTTGTGTTCTTCGTATTGTAAATCTTTTTCCCCAGTCTGATATAGTTTATCATCCCATGTATCCTTCAATATGCCCGCGGAAAGATTTCCGCCCGAAATTTCCACTCGTTTTTATTTCCTAATTTTACTCTATCTCTATCAGAATAGCAAAATCACAAAGAGGCTGTGACAAAACACAGAAATGTTTTGCTGCAGCCCCCTCATAGATGACTCAATGATCTTGTTATAAATCCCGTTGCCTGTCACGACCACAGGAATTCCGTATTTCATAGCCGCCGGAAAAGACGGCTTTATTTACCATATTCATAGTAGCCGCCATGATCAAGAAAGTCCACATATTCTTTGACAGCTTCTTCCATATCGGTGAATCCCTGATCATAGCCGGACGCTAAAAGACGTGTCTGGTCAGATTCCGTAAAGTTCTGGTATTTCCCTTTAAGGACTTCCGGGAAGTCGCGGAACGCAATTTCCCCCTTGCCCATAGCTTTAATGACAGCCTCTGCCACTTCAATATAACTGTGGGCATGACCGGTGCCGCAGTTATAGATGCCTGACGGCGCATGATTTTCCCAGAACCAAAGGTTCACTTTTACAACATCCTGAACATAAATAAAATCACGGCGCTGCTCACCGTCTTTCACCGGCGTTCCATGAATATCTCCCCAGCCGCGAAACAGATGCACTTTGCCTGTCTCATTGATTTGGTTGTAAAGCTGATAGAAGATGGATGCCATTTTCCCTTTATGATGCTCTTGCTGTCCATAAACATTAAAATACTTGAGTCCCACCACCTGGCTGTGAGCTTCCGGCATAATCTGCCGCACATAGCGGTCAAAAGCGAGTTTTGAAAAAGCATAGGGATTCAGCGCATCTTCGCATTCATCGCCTTCACGGAAGCCATGTTTGCCGCTGCCATAAGTGGAAGCAGACGAAGCATACATGAAGGGAATGCGATGGCGCAGGCAGAAATGGAGCAGTGACTTTGAGTACTCATAGTTCGTGCGCATCATAAAATTGACATCATACTCCATGGTATCTGAGCAAGCACCCTCATGGAAGACGGCGTCAATATCCGTGCCGTTGAAGTCGTCATTCTCAGTAGACTGAAGAAAATCATCCTTATGCTGATAATCCACGAACTGCAGCCCGCGCAGGTTCTTGTAGTTTAACCCATCTTTCAGGTCATCCACAATCAGGATATCCCTGCGGCCGCGGCGATTCAATTCTTTTACAATATTACTGCCAATAAAGCCGGCACCACCTGTTACAATAATCATAAAATTCCTCCCTTATCAATAATCATCTTGTCGATTATGGCTTTATTTCTCTGCTTCTCCCTTGAGTACAGCCATAAGTTCTTCACGGCTGACAGCATAGGTGCCGAGTTTCGCCACAACAACACTGGCGGCAAGATTAGCTATGTAAGCGCTGTCGGCGGGACTCATGCCGCCTGCCAATCCCATGGCAAAAACAGCAATCACCGTATCACCGGCTCCGGACACATCGAAAACTTCTTGTGCTTTTGTGGGGATATGAACGTTCTCATCATCACAGATAAGGGACAATCCCTCTTCGGAGCGGGTAACGATGACATTGCGGATATTAAATCGGTTCATCACATAATGTGCCGCAACCTCGACAGCCCTGTCTTCATTATGAATCGGTTCCGCAAGCACCTGATTGATTTCTTTAAGATTCGGCGTAATATAGTCCGCATAGGCGTACTTTATCCAGTTTGTTCCCTTGGGATCCACAACAACCGGTACACCATAAGTATGGCAAGACTCAATCATTCGGCGGCAATTTTCTTCTGTGCAGACTCCTTTTCCATAATCAGAAATAATGACAACGTCAAGATCTTCATCAAGTTTTCGGCTGATATACCGAAAAAAACGATCCGCGTCAAAACCGGCAATCGGTGCGGATTCCTCAAAATCAAGACGTATCATCTGCTGGTGTCCGCCGATGACACGCAGCTTTGTCGTCGTGGGGCGATCCGTCGTAATGAGACCTTGGCAATTGACGCCGCAGGATTTAAATTGATCCCTCAGACTCCGGCAGTGATAATCCTCCCCCACAAAGCCGGCAATACTCGTTTCACAGCCAAGCAGCGCAAGGTTGTGCGCCACATTGGCTGCCCCTCCCAGAGTTTCCTTCGTACGGAGCACATGGGTAACAGGCACCGGAGCTTCCGGAGAGATACGGTTTACTTCGCCATAGTAGTATTTATCCAGCATAACATCACCGACAACGAGGATCCTGCACTTCGATGTACACCGGTCTACAAAATCATATAGATGTTTCGTATCCATTCTGTGCCCCCTCCCAATGATTAATGACCCGGCATTGATGGCTGCCTGTATCAGCCGGGAGCCGGAAAGCCGGTTCTCCATGATATACTGACAGCAACTCTTCCGCATACTTCATGACGATATTCACAGGAATATGCTTCATGCATCCCATATAGCCCTCTCCCTTGCGGGGGCATTCGTGGAGTCCGCACGGATGGCAGTACTCCGGTGACTTGATGGCAATGTCCCTGCTGTCATAAGGATAAAACGTGGGAACCGGGCTGGCGCCAAACATGGAGATCACCGGTACATGCATGGCCACGCCCACATGCATGGGGCCGGAATCTGTGGTAAGAAACAGGGAACAGCGCCTAAGAAGCCCCGCAAGAACCGTAAGGCTGACTTTCCCTGTGAATACATGGATCCGAGGACTCTCCTTTTCCTTCATATAGGCAAGACATTTTTCAACGATGGGCACATCGGTCGGACCGCCAAAAAAAGCAACATCATACCCTTTGCGGATAAAACGGTCCGCGCAGGCGGCAAAGTATGTGTCAACCCAGCGTTTTGTCAGCCAGCTTGCACCGATATTGAACGCAATCACCCTATCCTTTGAAGTAAATTCCGCTTTCCACAGAGCAGCGGCTTTTTTTTCTTCTTCCTCCGGCAACCACATTTCAAGACCGCGATCATCCATGATCTTGCAACCGGCAGCCTCCCGCAGTACTGCCAAATGGCAGACCACTTGATGCTCCGCAAGTTCCTTGGGCGTATCGGCCATGGCACGGTTTGGCATGACCTTGTTAAAAAATCGTTTGAACCCTGGCTGCGAGTAACCCACAATGTGCTTTCCGCCCGAAAAAGCCGCGATAGCCGAGGCTCTTTCATTGCGGTGAAAATTGATGACCAGATCAAAATGACGGCCGCGGATTTTTCTGATAAGACGCAGGAGCGCCAGAATTCCTTTATCTCTGCCGCGCTTATCAATAAGAATACATTCATCAATATTTTTATTGCACCGCACAAGGTCGCCTAAAGGCCGATCAGTGAGTAATGCAATATGAGCCTGCGGATAATTCGTACGCAAGGTTCTCAATGCAGGTGTAATGAGCATAAGGTCACCAATATGCATGGTATTGATAACGAGAATATTCTGATACATGAAACCCTTTCTTATTCTATTGGGAAACAAACCGCTTCATTTCTTCCGGGCTGCTGCCTGCAAAATATTTTCTATAAATCTGTTTGAGCCACATACCCACCCTTGTATTTCTTTCCATTATTATTTCATCAATTATAACATTTATTTCTACTGTGGTTTCTGCAGTACACATCAAATTAATAAAGCCTCTTTTCATAGAGCAGATTCCCTTTCCATAGGTTTTATCCCCTTATTCCGCCTTTTAAGCGTTTCAGCACATTGCCGCCGATTTCCATATTCAGGTACGCATAGCAGTATGCATTTAAAATGAAGACAATTCCAAGCATCACCATGCCTGATGTGGTAAGCATCGCTTTACCCGGATCCGGATCAAACCCGAAGACCGATGACAAGGGTGTCCATATCCAGCGAAGGAATGTGGTGAAGCGGTCAATCGCTCCGGTAAGGGCATCGGCAATGCCGAGAACATAAATAGAAAATATGATTTTATAAGACATTTCAAGTATATATGCGAGAATCGTGAGGCAAAGCGTTTTCCCGTAGGACAGTTTATGAAGAAATCCATAGCCCATGGCCATGCCGAGGGCACCCGCATAAAAGGCTGTCGTCAGTCCGATTTCAGGCCCTCCGATCATGGTAACGAGAATAACCACGCCCGCCGATGTGCCGAATCCCCACTTCATCCCGTGGAAATCGCAAATGACGGCAATCGGGATGGGGGACGCGGTCATCGTGACGAACACGAGAAACGGTGCTAAAAGTTTCAGAAGCACCAGAAGTGACGCGATGGCCGCCGCTGCCGCCGCTTCTGTCAGATATTTTGTTTTTCTCACTGATTCGTTCAATCTGTATCCTTTCCAAAAGAAGCTGCCAAGGCTTCTTTCTCCTGTTTTGTTTTCCGTTTCAAATAGAATTCACAGGACCGGGCGTCATGGCCGTTGTTCCATTCCCTGTACCACACAAGGCGGACAGGCAGCCGGCCTTTCGTATACTTCGCGCCCTTCCCCGCATTATGGACAGCTACCCGTTTTTCCGGATCATCTACGGTAAATCCCGTGTAGAGTGTGCCGTCTTGGCAGCGCACCATGTAAGTAAAATATTTCTTTTCCATCTCTTTCTCTTAGCCGCAGACGGCAAAAGGGCACCGGACTGTTTACATTTAGGTGTATGGTCTCCGCATGGTCACGCATGCCTCCGTCCCCGTCTCCAGACTGCTGTTTTATTACCCCTCTATTGTATACAAACAATAAAAGAAATGCCAGCTGCATTGACAGCAGCTCAGAAAGCATTTTCTTTTATTTCCACATTTTTTCATGTCATTCGGGTAACAGATTATTCACTGCCGTGGTGAGAAAAACGGTAAGAAGATAAAAGCTATCAGCTATCAGCTGTGAGCTGTTAGCCGTTAGCTGTGAGCCGTCAGCTAAAAGTGCTGAATGACGGCAGATGGCAAGACGTCATTCTGAGCGCCAGCGAAGAATCTGTTACTGTGGTGAGGAATGCGGTAAGATGTCATGAGAGTCATAGATTCTTCACTTTGTGTCCTATTGCTGCTTCCCTTTAATAAAAAGTGCAGCAGGGGAAATGTTGCATTTCTCTTTGCTGCACTTATATGGAACTAATACACAAACTGGTATCAGACAGGTGAAAAACCGACGGCCGGAGGCTCAGTACCATTCATTGATCCAGTTTTTTTCAGAGGGAAGCATGTTTTCCGCCGTTTCAAGAACTTTTTCACGCTCCGCACCTTCCAGCCATTCGATGCGCCCCAGATCCGACAACTCTCTCAAAGACAGGGCCCCGAAAAAAAGCTGGGCAAGGGCACCTGCGGTCATGGTGAAATCCGGTTCGGGAATTTTATTTCCCAATTTCACGCCGGAAATATCTTCAATATGAAGCTTCAGTGTGTAAAATACATCATATTTCACAGCGTAAATTCTTCCTTCCTTGGCGGAAAGGACGTAAATTCCGCTGTTTTCGGGAAGGAACTCGTCCGCCAGCTGGAAAGACAGGAATCCTTTCATCTCTCTGCAGGGAAGTCCGTCAAATGCCATGACCGGATCCGTGACGCGTCCCATCATGGTCGGGAAAGAGGCATTATGTATATAGATATGCTCCGCGCCATTCTGCCAGTAGAAAAATGCCCTGTCATCAAAAGGTTCATACCACACGCATTCATCCACGGAACCGCGGTGTCCAGCCATGTAAGCATAGAGCCCTTTCCGTCCCGCATCGGAGGCGTACGCCATTTCCGACACGATGAGTTTCCTTCCGTCCAGATGGTAGAAAATATATCCGGCCGCACCATCCAGGTCATTGACGACAGCGATGTAACCGCCGTCACAGAACTGGGCACCGATGTGCTTTTGCCATGACTCCTCATCACGAAAAGCCCAGCCGTTCCGCCCCTTCACATACCTGTCATAGACAGAGGCAAGAGTTTTCCATTCATCTATCGAGGCAATACTCCCTGCGGACTGCGCCCGCTTACCCAAGAAACTTAAATGCTCAGGCGCGGCGCTTCGTTTCCACTGGTGCGCATAAAATGAAAATCCCATAGGATAATAATACGATGCCGCCGAGGGCATGAGAATGACAGCGCCTTTATTTTCCATCCGCGCCATATGGAACGCGCCGCGGATCAGTTCAGTCGCAAGCCCTTTCCCTCTTGCGGCAGGATGGGTAGCTACCCCGACAAGGTAATCCACCGGCATCTTTGCACCGCGGACACATAGTTCATAAGGACGGCGGTGAAGACTGCACGCTATTTTCCCTGCTTCTTCTCCCGCCAGTACATCTTCCGGGCGGTAGAGCTCCCTGAAATACCAGCGGAACCACGGGTCGTCCTCTCTTTCAAAACAGTACGACCAAAGCGCGCGTATATCCTTTTCATCCGTCCGACTGCATTTACGTATTTTCATAACCGCCTCAGAAACAACTGCCGTCTTTTACGACGACATCATACTTTTCCGCGAAATGGTCAGGATTGTATTCCATTTTTGCCTGACGCAGGCCGGGCAGCCCCATGTCCTCCTCACGGTTTACAAATTCTGTTTCCGCAAATTCATGCATCAGGAAATCGCGGTTGATTGCCTGATACAGCCCGCGGATATTCGGATTTGCCTTTTCAAAGAAAATATGCGCCACCCGGGGATTGACCAAATCTCCGTTCGTAAAGGCCTCTACCTTTCCATAAATGCGGATAATGGCGCCTTTCAATTTCAAAGCGTCCCAATTGGCAAAACACCGCTGCAGCGCTTCTTTTTCTTCCGCAATGTCTCCATGCCGTTCAAACCAGCCTTCAATCCCCTGCCATGCGTCTTCCCTGTTTTCCGACGTGATGGACTCGTATGTATAATCACCGTACTGGCGGAGAAAAGCATTCAGATGATTTTTCTTCATCCGGAGCTTCTTTCCTGATAAATTGATCATGTCTGCCGTACGGTATACATATTCCCAATTATCCCGATCCGCGGTGAACTCATACCGGTTCGGGCAATGGGCTTTGATCTGTTCCAGCACCCAGGGTGAAGCAGCCTTAATGATAAACGGTTTTCCCTCGCACTCCAGGCATTCATGGATAATCTCCATGCCGCGGCCGAAAGACGCCCCTTCACCGGCAAAAGGGGGCATAAAGAACGTATTCTCCCCTTCCCCCGCACGGACGAATAAGATATTCTCCTCTACCGCCCACTGCGTATGGTACGCTTCCTGCCATAAAAAAAGTGTATTGAATGAACAGTCGATCCCCTCATAATGATGGACATGGAAGAAGCTGTCGATATACTCTCTTTTTTCAATTGTAAACGGTTTGAAGTCTATGATGAACATCTCCTTAAAAAATAACAACTATATTGTAAATATTCTATCCTTTTTTATTCCTTTTGGCAAAAACCGGAACGGACTTTATAAGCCACAACATGGCATGCTGCTGAAATCAGAAGACAGATAAACACCCACTCCGTCATTTTTCCGGTGCAGGAAAATAAATCTGCCGCAAAAGCAGTAAACAAAAATTTTTACAAAAATAAAGAAATTCTTTCCCACTCTCATTTAAGCCTCTTTCTTGATAATGAGAAAACCGATATTATCAGAAACAGCAGATCTGGCTTTTTCCGATTTCCCATAAAATCAAGCTTCATCGCGGCGAACATGATTTCCCCGAAACTTCATTCGCTGCGTTTTTCTTTCGATAAAAATTACACTTATTCACATTATTCACAAACTTATTCACAACTATTCACATCATGTGGATAAAAACAATCTGTTTTTTCTCTTTTCGCGATAAATCAAAGCTTTTTTCTGCCTGTCCATCCCAGACAGACACACGAACTGTGCATAACTGTGCATAACCGTTTTGCCATTCTGTAAATGAGAATGGAAAACATTCCGTATTTATCGTATATCTTTCTCACTTTCACTCTCACAGGATACCCCCGATATGCATGTGAATAACATTCTCTCCATCTGTCCCCCTTTCTTCCAATCATCCATTTTTCTTCCCCTCTTGACAACGAATACGTGCAAAATAGAAAGAAAAAAAGCGAATAAAAGAATTCATTTCAAATCACCCCTGTATTTGTCCGCCTGCTGTGTACATAAGAAATAAAAACTTTCTAAAAGGAAAAATGATTTCCTTCCGTTCCGACATCGGCAGAAATGAAAATCATTTTCCCGTTTTGTCTCTTTCATTCCATTTTATTTGCAAACTCCCATTTCTGCCTTTTTTGTGCTAAAATATGACATGTACACGCGTCCATAGCTCAGCTGGATAGAGCAGCGGTTTCCTAAACCGTGTGTCGGGGGTTCAAATCCCTTTGGGCGCACCAGAAATGCACAGCTGCCAAAAGGCGGCTTTTTTATTTGACTTCAAAATGTATTTCCTATCGGGGTAAAATCCTCTTTTCCGCCCCATGTTGCCGCCGGTGGAGTCTTTCAGAGAAAAAATGATATAATATATATGGTAAATACTTTATAAATACTTTTTTACAGGGAGACAAATCATGGATACGGTACATATCAATTTAGGGAATGATTCTTATGATGTGATAATCGACTCAGGCATCATCGGCCGCCTGGGAAAAGAAACCGCCCCCCTGTCGGGTCACGGGCGCGCAGTCATTATCACGGAAGAAGGAATTGACGAACTGTACGGCCAGGATTTGAAACGCCAGCTGGAAAAAGAGAACCTGAACGTACAGCAGATCGTTCTTTCTTCGAGCGAAAAGAGCCGAAGCCTTTCTGTCGTGAGCCGTGTATGCGAGGCGCTGGCAGACTTCGGGTTCTGTGCAGGAGATCTGCTTATCGGCCTTGGCGGACGTGTCGTCGGCGATGTGACAGGCTTTGTTGCAGCAACTTACCGGAGAGGGACTCCCTACGTGCAGGTGCCCACTTCTCTCCTGGCACAGATCGGCAGCGCCATCGGAGGAAAAATCTCCATCGATATCAATGGAAGAAAAAATCTCATCGGTACATTCTACCAGCCCAAAGCCGTGTATGTAGATCCTGCCATGGTCCGCACGCTTCCTGCCCGTTTCTTCCATAACGGCCTCGGCGAAGCGATTAAGATCGGCTGCGTGGCAGACAAGGACCTCTTTGAAATATTTGAAAAAGCCGCCTCTGACCAGGATATCCTTCGCGTCCTTCCGGAAATCATCCGCCGCTGCATTACCATCAAGGCACACTATGTGGAAATCGATCCCGAAGACAAAGGTGAGCGCCGCATTCTTGATTTCGGCCACACACTGGGCGGCGCGGCAGAAAGATACTACCGTTTCAATGATCTCCGCCTGACCCACGGTGAAGCGACGGCGGCCGGCATGTACATGATCACGAGCGCTTCTGAAATTCTGGGACTCACCAAGCGGGGTACAGCGGAACGGATCAAGTACGTCCTCCAGTCTATCGGCCTTCCCACCAATCTTGACGTCCCCCGTGATATTCTTGTCTCCCTTCTGGAACATGGAAAAAATGTAAAAGATGAAAAAATAGAAACACCCCTCGTTCTGGAAATCGGAAAAGGATATATTTATACGGGAGAAATTGAAACCTTAAAGAAATATATACAAATGGAATAATTGCGAATCTTCGGAAGAAATACCGGGAGTAAAAACAAACTTCCGGTATTTTTTTCGCCCTGTTTCTCATAACCTGTAAAACCTGTTCCCCATGGGACGCTATGCTATAATGCAGATAATAAAACGATCTGCCTGAAAGGTATACTATTTCAAACCGGAAACAGGAGTATAAAAATGGATTTCAGCAAAATAACAGTGGCCGTTATCGGCCTGGGTCTGATGGGCGGTTCCTTTGCCATGAGACTGAAGGAACTCGGAGCGGCAGTAATCGGCATCAATCGGACATTATCGACGGCAGAGGCCGCCCTTCGGCAGGGCATAGTGGATTCCATCGATATCAGTGACCTGAAACACGCGGACATTGTTATATTCTGCACACCTGCCAAAGCGACACTCGCCTTTGTGAAAGATCACCTGCCGGACTTCCGCTCCGACGCGATCATAACCGATATCGCCGGCGTAAAAGGAAACCTTGCCGATGATATCCGGCAAATACTTCCGCCGGGCATAGATTTCATTTCATCCCACCCTATGTGCGGACATGAAGGCGAAGGACTTTCCCGGGCGGATACGGACATTTTCCGCGGAGCAAATTATATCCTTCTTCCCGATAAAACGAACCGCCCGGAGAATGTGGAGCTGATCCGAAACATGGCGCTGGCTCTCGGCTGCCGCCACGTGCCGTCAATCACACCGGAAGAACACGACCGCCACATCGCCTACACCAGCGACCTGACCCACGTCCTTGCGGCGGCGCTGATAAACAGCACTTCCCTGAAAGAAGACACAAAGTACTTTACAGGCGGATCATTCCGTGATGAAACAAGAGTAGCGGATATCAACAGCCCCCTTTGGACAGATTTATTCCTTGCCAACCGTGAAAACCTGCTTCTTGAAATCGACCGTTTCACAGAAAGCCTTTCTCAAATAAAAACAGCACTGGACAGGGCAGATAAAAATACCCTTCATGAACTTCTTGAAAAAGCAGGAAAAAGAAAACGGAACCTGACAGCCGCCGATAAAACATAATCGGACGTAAGCTGCCGGCTCCTAAAACCGACAATTGTGAATCAGCTGCCCGCACCAGTAATGGAGGATACTCGCATTCCATAGTGACTCAAACCGTAAAAGAATAGTTAGCTTGCAGCTGACAGCTCACAGCTGATGCTTTTATCTTCTTACCGCTTTCCTCACCACGGCAGCAGATCCTTCACATTCGCTTCGGATGACGCCTTGCTATGAGCGCGTTTTCATCAGCAAATGAAAAAGCTGTCAAAAATCCGACTTTCGCCTTCTGACAGCTTTTTGTTATCTCATATCTCGCTTCCCGTACCTGTTTTCCGCATCGCTTCCAGCCTATTTAAAATTTGTTTTTCCTCCTCTTCGCCGAAGAAGCGCCCAACGGGCAGCCCTTTATCATTAAAGCCCTGTATGGTGACATCGGTTCCGGTATGAACAAACTTTCCGTAGATACGGATTTCATCATCTCGCACCTCATACCGATCTACGGAACACACGGATACGCAGCCTCTATAAGGCGGGATCCGGTACAGAGAAAAAAAGCGCCGCCCCCAGTACCAATTGTACACAACCATCCCCGGCGAATCTTCCGGCAGGTATATACGATACCCGAAATACACCCTGCGATATATCCGAATGGCCGCGCAGCACGTAAGAACCGTAAAAAGGAATACTATAAAAAGCTTCTCTCCGCCGTTCAAAAACGGATGCGTACCTGTATATTCCACTGCCAGCCCGTAAAAGACAAACAGCAGAACAGCCAGAAGCATATTTTTCAAATCCATCAATCCATGTCCTCCGAAAGGAGCCGCGATTTCCGTATATCCGTCCGGCGGCGGTTCAGGCTTAATGACTTGCTCCCGCTGTCTCGCCTGTTCCATCATTTTCAGATTCACTTTTTCCTGTTCGCAGGCATCCGGATCTGCGGTCCGGGTATTCTTCCGGTACCATTCTTTTACTTTATATATACTCAGTGCCAGGCATCCCATGGCCGCCAGCAGCACAAGCACTGCAATCGTTTCTGTTTCCACGATATTCTCACCATCATATTCCTGTAATAAAAAACGGAATAGATTACTCTACTCCGTTTCAGCAGCGGACCGAAAAGAACTGCCGTTTACAGCAAAGGCTTACCCGATCCGCGCCCTGTTTATTCTTCAGGACAGGCAGGCGCCTTGATCAAGTTGCCGTCCGCATCCTTATCCTTATATACGATGACATACGCTGTTCCATAAGAAGTCGATCCTGTTACAGACAATTCTTTTGAAAAAACGGCTTCCCCTACTTCCCCTTTGTAATACTCATACCGGCTCTTGGGCGAATAGAAATAAATACCCGCCGTATAAACAAAACCTTTTTCTAAAAACAAATTACAGGGAATCGGTTCCGGCGTCTTATAATTCTGATTGCCCGAAACACCGGCGGATGTTGTCTGGAACTTCGCCTCCAGCGTATGTCGGCCTTCCGGAAGCACTACGGTATAGTAAGAAAGCTTACTTCCCATGTGTTCATATTCGGAAAACTTTTTCCCGTCAATCCGGATGGGATCCCCATAGATCTGCAGCACGGCTTGATCTCTGTTTTCACTGATAAGCTGATGTTCCTTCTTCTCTTTTTTCTTATAATACATCATACAAGGGATACTCAAAAGTGAAACAGCGATAAAAAAAGCCACAACGATAAAAATAGAATCCATTAGCACACATTCCTTTCTTCAATTCATATATTTCAAGCAATGATGCAAAAACTTCCGCCGGCAGGCGGATACCGTTTCCGGTTTCAAGTATAACATAGTTCCCATCCTTTGAAAAAAACGGTTTAAACAGAAATAGTATCCGCCCGGAAAATCATATTCCTCATTCCCAAAACAGGGCCTGCCGTTTTTATTTTTAATATTTTTTTATTCCGCGCCTTTCTTTCCTTTGCGCTGCTTCACATACACCATCAGCACCGATATATCCGCCGGGGAAACGCCGGGAATTCTCGCCGCCTGCCCCAGAGAGAGGGGACGGATTTTATCCATTTTCTGTCTCGCTTCTGTGGAAATACCGTCAAGGGACAGGTAATCCATATCGGGAGGAAGTTTTTCGTTTTCCATGCGGGCAGCTTTCCGCACGGCTGCTTCCTGCCTTGCGATGTAGCCTTCATACTTCACGGTGATTTCCATCTCTTCCACAGCCTCCTCGTCAAAAGCAGGACAGCCGAGCATTTCCATCATTTTCCGATAGGTCATTTCAGGCCGTTTCAGAATCTGATCGGCCCCGGTACCTGTCGTCAGAGGTGCGGTTCCCATGCTCTCCAGAGCCCGATTGATCTCTTCTTTCGGGGTAAAACGCTGTGTACGAATATAGTCCATAGCTTCTTCATATTTCTTTTTCCGCTCCAGGAAACGGGCATACCGTTCTTCTCCCACCAGACCGATACTATGTCCTTTTTCGGTGAGACGGAGATCGGCATTGTCCTGCCTCAGAATGAGGCGGTATTCACTGCGGCTCGTCATCATGCGGTACGGTTCGTCAGCACCCTTGGTGACGAGATCGTCTACGAGAGATCCGATATATGCTTCATGGCGGGCAAGGATAAACGGATCTTTTCCCTGTATTTTGAGCGCGGCATTGATCCCCGCCACGAGTCCCTGGGCAGCCGCCTCTTCGTAACCGCTTGTACCATTTGACTGCCCCGCGGAATAAAGGCCGGGAAGTTTGATTACTTCCAGCGTGGGATAGAGCTGGAGAGGGTCGAGCAGATCATATTCGATAGCATAAGCGGGCCGCATCATTTTCACATCTTCAAACCCGGGGATAGTGCGGAGGAAAGCATACTGCACATCGATCGGCATGGAGGTGGACATGCCCTGCACGTACATTTCCGTGGTGTCCAGTCCCTCAGGTTCGACGAAGAGCTGGTGGCGGTCTTTATCTGCAAAACGGACGACCTTGTCTTCAATGGAAGGGCAGTAACGGGCTCCGATGCCATGAATCTTTCCCGCATACTTGGGGGCGCGCATAATATTTTCCCTGATGATTTCATGGGTCTTTTCATTGGTATACGTAAGCCAGCAGTTCCGCTTATTTCTGTCTTTCCGTTCGCTCATAAAGGAAAAGGCATGATTCTCCGGATCGCCTTCTTCCAGTTCCATTTTGTCCATATGAAGGCTCCGCCTGTCTACGCGGGATGGCGTCCCCGTTTTGAAACGGAGGATTTCCAGGCCGTGCTTTTTCAGATTCGCGGACAGCCCCACAGAAGGACGCATGCCGTTTGGACCGCCGGAATACATGGTATCGCCGATGATGATCATGCTGTCCAGGTACGTGCCGGTACATAAGATGACAGCTTTTGCCCGGTATTCTTCATCCAATTCGGTAGTAATGCCCACGCACTTTCCGTCTTCCACGATGATATCCATAACCTGCACCTGTTTCAGATCCAGGTTTTCCGTATTTTCCACCACATTTTTCATGTACCGGTGATAGGCGCCTTTATCTGACTGGGCGCGGAGGGCATATACCGCCGGTCCCTTCCCGCGGTTCAGCATGCGCATCTGGACAGCCGTCGCATCAGCGGCGATACCCATTTCCCCTCCGAGAGCATCTATTTCCTTTACAAGATGACTCTTGCCCGGCCCGCCGATAGCGGGGTTGCATGGCATCATGGCCACATTGTCCAGTGAAATCGTCGTAAGAAGCGTACGGCATCCCATGCGGGCAGCAGCCAGAGCCGCTTCACACCCCGCATGTCCCGCGCCGACGACAATCACATCATAAGTATCAATGAGATACATTTTATCCTTCTTTCTTTATCTTCCGGAGAATTTCTTCCTGATATAACTGATTTATTATATCGAATTTCTTTGTTTTTTTCAAAAACAGATAAACCGCGGCATGTTTTCACCTGTCAATCACCAACAAACAGACAGGAAACCTGTAAAATCAAAGACCGGCGGCACGCTTCGCACGGCGGAAGGCAAAACCTTTCCGGGTAGTAAAGAAAATCATTTATATTGACGCAATGTCAACGCAGGTGTATAATGACAGTGTGTCAATATAAAATAAAAAGGAGGTTATATGCCGAAAGGATCACCGGAACTCGTGCGCGCACGGAAAGAAGAAATCATTGCCGCCTGTGAAAAACTTTACCGGACAAGAAGTTTTAATGAAATCACCATTCAGGATATAGGCCGTGAAACCACTCTGGGACGGACATCGATCTACACTTATTTCCGAACAAAGGAAGAAATATTTCTTGCTGTCCTTCAAAAAGAATATGACGCATGGATCGCCGATCTGGAATCTCTTCTTGCGGACAACAATATCCTTACGAAAAGCCGGTTTGCTTCTTCCCTGGCAAAAACACTGGAAAAACGTGAACTGCTCCTCAAAATCATGAGCATGAATCATTTCGACATGGAAAAAAACAGCCGCACAGAATGTCTTGCGGCATTTAAAGCCGTCTATGGCCGCTCTATGCACACGGTAACACAATGCCTGAAAAAATTCTGTCCGGATATGGATCCCGCGGAACAGCAGAGATTCATCTATGCCTTCTTTCCGTTCATCTACGGAATTTATCCGTATACATCCGTCACGGAAAAGCAGAAAAAAGCGATGGAAGAAGCCGGTGTACACTATGTGTACCACTCTGTTTATGAAATTACCTTTTCTTTTCTGAAAAAATGGCTGGAGGCCACAAATGAATAAAGTATACGATTTTCATGCCCATCCGATTACCGATGTATTTCGCAGATCCATGAACGATTTAGGTATAGACATACTGGATGACGACGGATTTCCTCTGCCCCCCTGGAGCATAGAGGAGCACATCGCCTTTATGGAAGAGGCGGGCATTGACCATACAATCCTGTCCGTCCCGCCACCCCATATCCATAACGGGGATGACAGGAAATCCTGTAAAGCCGCCAGAAATATTAATGAAGATACAGCAGACATATGCGGAAAATATCCCGACCGTTTTTCTTTCGCCGCTGCTGTTCCGCTCCCCTGCGTGGACGGCGCTGTGGCGGAAGCCGCTTATGCCATGGATACACTCGGAGCAGCCGGCATAAAAGTCGCTACCAACATGAACGGTATTTACCTGGGCGACAAAATTTTTGATCCGTTCATGGAAGAGCTGGATAAAAGAGAAGCGCTTGTCATCATCCACCCCTGCCGGGCCAGGGAACGGCCGAAGAACGTTATCACCGGTCAAGTGGCTGCCATTTATGAATACCCGGCAGATACAACAAGAGCTGTACTGAATATGATGGCTAACAAAGTCATGACACGCTATCCAAAAATCCGTTTCGTCGTCCCCCACTGCGGTTCTTTCCTTCCCTATATGCTCTATCGTTTTACCGGCGTGACCGGTATTCTTGCCGGTCTGGGCATGATGGAAGAGATCGATGCAAAAGCGGAATTTGAAAAACTCTGGTTTGATATCGCGGGAGATCCGGAACCGGTAGCGCTGGATATGCTGCTTATGGCAGCGGATAAAAGCCGTCTCGTTTACGGAAGTGATTTTCCCCATTCCCCGGCTAAGGTAATCCTGCATAAAAAGGCACGCCTGGACAGCAATGAAAAATATCGCGGCCTGTTGCCGGATATTTACAGCAGGAATGCGGAAGCTCTCCTTCTGCAAAAAGACGGAAGCTCCACTATCTGTTAAGGAGGCAATTATGAAATACACGAAGTTAGGAAATTCTGATCTTAATGTTTCCCGTATCTGCATGGGATGCATGGGATTCGGAGACGCGGCAAACGGACAGCACAGCTGGACCATTGATGAAGCACATTCCAGAGAAATCATCAAAAAAGGCCTTGAGTCAGGCATTAATTTCTTTGATACGGCGATCGCTTACCAGAGCGGCACCAGCGAGCAGTATGTGGGAAAAGCGCTCCGTGATTTTACCCAAAGGGAAAATGTGGTAGTCGCGACGAAATTTCTTCCCCGCACCCAGGAGGAAATTAAGGCAGGAATCACCGGCCGGCAGCATATCCGCCGAATGCTGGACAAAAGCCTGGAAAACCTCGGCATGGACTATGTAGATCTCTATATCTACCACATATGGGACTGGCAGACGCCCCTGTATGATATCCTGGAAGGATTAAACGACATGGTAAGGGCAGGCAAAACCAGGTATATCGGTATTTCAAACTGCTATGCCTGGCAGCTTGCCAAAGCCAACGCGCTGGCGGAAAAAGAAGGTTTTGCTAAGTTCATTTCTGTCCAAAACCATTATAACCTGATTTTCCGCGAGGAAGAACGGGAAATGGCCGGTCTCTGCGCGGAAGACCATATCGCCATGACGCCATACAGCGCATTGGCCGCCGGAAGGCTGTCACGGCTGCCGGGAGAAACTTCCAGACGCCTGGAGCAGGATTCTTATGCGAAATTCAAATATGACGCCACAGAAGAACAGGATGGAATCATCATACGCCGCGCTGCGGAGCTGGCGGAAAAATACGGAGTCTCCATGACGGAAATATCCCTTGCGTGGCTCCTCACCAAAACAGCTTCTCCGGTCGTCGGCGCAACGAAACTTCATCATGTGGAAGGCAGCGTGAAAGCCGTCGATCTCACACTGGAGGACATAGACATCTCCTACCTGGAAGAACCTTATGTCCCCCATCCGCTCGCGGGAGTCATGGCGCAGAATAAACCGGTCAATGCGGAAGAAAAACATGTCTGGTCCACAGGCAGTCAGAAAATCTGAAAATTCATATATTATATGGTGTAAAAGTATACGATAAGGAGCATAAACATGATCAACAAAAAAACATTTCCAAAAATCGCCCTTGGCGCATGGGCATGGGGAAACGACGGAACTTTCGGAAGCCATTTCACGGCAGACACGCTGCGTCCGATTTTTGATACAGCCATGGCAAACGGTCTGAATCTCTGGGATACGGCGTATGCCTACGGCATGGGTACGTCAGAAAAGATGCTGGCCGGCTTTCTTAAAGATCTCCCGAGAGACGCTTACTTCATTTCCGATAAATTTACGCCGCAGTGTGCCGATTCCGCTTCCCCGGCAGCCATGAAAGACATGGTTGAAATGCAGGAGAAACTCATGGGACTTGACCATTTCGACATCTACTGGATTCATAATGTATCGGAAGCGCCGAAATGGACGGAGGAATTGGCGAAATATTTTAAAGGCAGGGAAAAGGTACCGCTTCTGGGGGTTTCCAACCATAATCTTGCGGAAATCAAAGAAGCTGCCGCCATTCTTAACGCACATGGCCTGAAGCTTTCCGCCGTGCAGAATCATTACAGCCTGATAAACCGTTCTTCTGAAGAATCCGGCATTTTGGACTATTGCAAGAAAAACGATATCCTTTTCTTCTCCTACATGGTTCTGGAACAGGGCGCGCTGTCCGGAAAGTATGATACGAAACACCCCATGCCGGAAGGATCCGGCAGGGCCGCGGCTTATAATCCCGTATTGGACAAACTGGAAATCCTGAACTCTGTCCTGCAGAAAACAGCGGATACGTACCATGTGGAAATCGCGCAAATCCCCGTTGCCTGGGCTATTGCCAAGGGAACCCTGCCCATTATCGGCGTGACAAAAACCAGACACGTGGAAGATGCCGCCAAAGCAATGAGCATCACACTCACAAAAGAAGAAACGGAAGAACTTGAAAAAGCGGCGGATCGTCTCGCCATTAACACGGTCCGCGTATGGGAAAAAGAAATGAAATAAAGCAGCCGGTCCGGTTCCTAACGCTTTTTATCCGGAAATAAAGAATACCTGCCTGCTGAAAATGAAACGGGTCCCCTGGCGTTGAAAACCTGCAACCAACGCCAGAGGACCCGTTTTAAAATGTTTTTATTCTCTATGGAACAGTTCCAGCCGTATCCTTTTATCCGGCCCCGCTTCTTTCACTCCATTGACTTCCGTATTTTATTTGCCATGGACCGTATGCCGATGACCGCCATTTTTAGGAATCGGCGCTTCCTTATTCCATATTTTCCCACCAGTTTGTAAATACCTGCTCCCGATTCCCTATTTCCACCAATTCTCCGATCATCGGCGTGATAAGTCTGTAGCTTTTCCCTTTGCTTGCTTTTGCTATCCGCTCATACGGTTCTTTCCACCGGTGGATAGAAAGCGGATATTTTCCGTTATGGCAAGGAATAACGGCGGCCGCTTTTAATTCCTCCCCTGCCAGCGCGCTTTCTTCCGGCATCATATGCACACTGTGCCAGGCTTCATTGTATTGTCCGTCTTCCACCAGCGCCAGATCGAAACCGCCGAACTGCTCCCCGATCTTTTTAAAACGTCCATCATACCCGCCGTCGCCGGTGTAATATACCTTTCTTCCAGGGGTAATAAAAGCAAAACTGGCAAAAAGCGTCTGGTTGCGGTGCAGCAGCCGGCCGGTGAAATGCCTGGCCGGCAAAACCCAGACGGACAGCTCCTTATCGATCACGACCTCCGTATCCCAGTCTTCTTCACGAATCTTTTCCGGAGGGTATCCCCATTTTTCATAATAGCCGCCATTGCCCAGACCGGTCACCACACACCCGACTTTCGGTTCTATCTTCCTTGCCAGGTCATAATCCAGGTGATCCCAGTGATCGTGAGAAAGCACCATCACGTCAATATCGTCGGGAATATCTTCCGCTGTGTAAACATTACTCCCTTCAAATGCTTTATCTACAAACCAGACCGGGGCAGCATAGGTGTCGGCGATCGGGTCAATAAGTATCTTTTTCCCGTGAAGCTGCATATAAAAAGATGAATGTCCCATCCAGACCACAATATCTTTTTTCGGGTCGAGCGCCTTTAAATCGGTCTTTTCCGTTATCATTTTATCTTTTGGGATGGTCTTTCCCGGTGTAGGGAAAAAGAAGTCTTTCAGGAAACCCGATGTCGGTTGTACAGGTTCATGGGGCGTCTCCGGTACAAACTCGCCGTTCACATAATGGGGAGAAGCCTGGATTCTTGCCCTTCTTTCCGGTGTCATCAGCGGTTCCATCTGGGGCTGCGAAACAAACCATGCCGCCAAAGCCGCTATCCCCACAATCCCCGCGCCAATATACTTTATGATATGCATCATTTCTTCCTCTGTTAAAAAATGTTCCTTCGTTTGGCTGATTTATTATATCGAATTTCTTTGTTTTTTTCAAAAGGGAATCTGCCGTCATGCCTTTGCGGGAAAAAAACGCCGCGGCGGCGATGAACATGTTTCCCTTATACATTTTTCCGGTTCATCTTTTTGCGTTCCGCTTTTTGCCTTTGCCGCTCCGGAATTCCCTTTCCGGATTTTCATTTCCCGCTTACTTCGGTTTCAATGCGGGGTTCCTTGTTTCCAGGATCCACTGCGAAAAATTTTCAGGCTTTACTCCCAGATTGATTTCCGCCCATTCTTTCCACTTCGGTGTTTTCTTTTTTACCGTCAGAATTTCTTCCATTTTCTTTCCCGTCTTCACTTCGAGAAGGTAAGCAAGGCGGATCCAATGGTTCGGGTATCCTTCCTTCAAGGCGTTAAACGCGCGGGTTTCTTCCACGCCATAGAAACGATGCAGCCGGCGGGCACGGTGGCGGAAATATTTTTCATCATACCTGTCTCCCGTGATGCCCAACCTGACCTGCACACGGCCCCAGGGCTCTTCCCTGCGGAGCGCCAGTACTTCCTCAATATCCTTTCCCGTCATGCAGGCAAAAAGCGCCGCTTTGTCCGCATCTGCATAGCGGACACCTCTTTCGAGTATGTCCCGCACTTTCTCTTTATCCATTTCATACTTTTGGCTGATGGAACGGATTTCGTCTTCTCTTGTCATCTGCGCTGCTTTCATAGAGCCTCCCTGATCATGATTTCTTTTACAACAGTATAGCACAATTTCGATATCCTCTGTCCTATTTGAACGGACGGTCGATTTTTGCTACAATAAGTACGCATTCTTACCAAAGAGGTGGATCTATGTTTATTCATGAAATATTTAAAAATGCAGACCCGAAAAGTCTTGCAATGACAGGCGAATCCAATGTCACTTACGGCCAGCTTGAAAAAGCAGTGGAAAATTACAGGAACACGCTGTATGCCATGGGCATCCGCCGCGGCGATACGGTAGGCCTGTACACAGCGAACCGCGCAGAGTTCGTGTATGTATACATGGCAGTCGTTAGCCTCGGCGCGATCATCGTGCCGGTAAATAATTCCCTCGTCAGCCGCGAGGTGGATTTCATTCTCCGCGACGCGGAGTCGAAGCTCCTGATTTCCGATATGCCCCTTACCGTTTCCATGCCGTTCATCGACATCCATGATCTGGATTACCGCGCATCCACGGAAAACGCGCCGAAGGCTCCTGCCTTCCCGGCAGATCTGACAGAAGATGACGTATGCGCCCTGATTTATACATCAGGCACGACAGGAAGCCCAAAAGGCGCCATGATCACCCACAAGAACCAGGTGCGCAATGTGGAGCAGTACACTGCCGTAGTCCGTTTCAAACCGGAGGACAAAGTGCTCTGCGTGCTCCCCATGTTCCACTGCTACGGTCTGACCACCGTGGTGCTGGGAAGTTTGTACCACCATTCCACCATCGTCATCCTCCGCTCCAAAAGCCCAACGGAAATCATCAATACGATCATGAAATACTCCGTCACCATCGCGATTATGGTGCCGCCGCTTTACAACCTGCTTGCCCGCCGCGGCGAACCGAGCAGCATGAAAACGGTGCACACCTTTGTTTCCGGCGGTGCATCCCTTCCCCAGCCTGTGGCACAATCTTTCTATGAACGGTTCGGCCACCCCGTGCAGGAGGGTTACGGCCTGACAGAAGCGTCCCCCGTCGTTTCCATCCTCCCCACGGCTAAGCCGAAGTACCTCACTTCCGGCCCCGCGCTCCCCGGTGTAGAGGTAAAAGTCATCACTGATAAGGAAGGTCCTTACGTTCCGGGCACGGTCGGCGAACTCGTCGTCCGCGGGGACAATGTGATGAAAGGTTACTGGAAAAAATCGGAAGAAACAAAGAAAGTACTCGATGAAGACGGCTGGCTCCGTACCGGCGACTTGGTATACATGGACGCTGACGGATACATTTACATTGTAGACCGCATCAAAGACCTGATCATCATGAACGGTGAAAATATTTATCCCGGCGAAGTGGAAGACTGCATCTATGAAGTGGAAGGCGTCGGCGAATGCGCTGTCGTAGGACATCCCGATCCGCTCCGCGGACAGTCGGTATGGGCATATGTGGTCATGAAGGAAGGCTTTGCCTTTGACGAAGACAAGATCCGCAAGCACATGGTAAAAAACATCGCATCTTACAAAATACCGAGACGTTTTATCCCCCTTGACGCTCTTCCGAAAAATGCGACCGGCAAAATTTTGAAACGCGCCCTCCGTGACAGCTGAGATATAAAATACATGTACAAACATAAAAAAGATGGCAATTCCGCTTTTCGGACCCTGCCGTCTTTTTTTTATGCGGGAAATGCGCAAAGGTTTGCAGAATCCCCTGACTCCTGTCTTTTGAAATGAGTCCTCCCCATATGCTTTCTTTCCGTGTTCCATTATTTCAAGACTCTTTTTGTTCCTTTTATTCGGAATATATTATTTATTTTATATGACATACTTTATTTAAATATTAGATATACCAATTTTAAATATTTACATATGCCGACTTATATGCTACTATACCTTATATGATAATTACTCTCAAATAATTTGCGGGTCATTATTAAATAAATACAAAGGAGAATTTCTCATGTTAAAGAAAATAGTTTTCGGCATCTGCCTTCCTCTTGCCATCCTCGGCGCGGCGGCCCTGTCTTTTTCAGGCTGTGGAAAATCTGCACCCGCTTCCGATTCTGCCGGCAAAATGAAAGTCGTCGCCACCACGACGATGCTCACCGACCTCGCCCGGCAGATCGGCGGGGATAAAGTGGAAGTATCCGGCCTCATGAAAGCCGGTGTGGATCCTCATCTTTATCAGGCCGGTGCCGGCGATGTGGACGCCATGAACAAAGCGGATATCGTCGTGTACAATGGTGTCCATCTGGAAGGGAAAATGGGCGCGATTTTCGATAATCTCCACGCGCAGAAGAAACCCACGATCCGGGTAAGTGACGGCATTCCTTCCGAAACGCTCCTCGACTTTGAAGAGGACGGTGAAAAAACGAAAGATCCCCACATCTGGTTCTCCGTAAAGAACTGGAAAGCCGCCGCGAAAGAAGTGGCAAAAGGATTTTCAGAAAAAGATCCGAAGAATAAATCATACTATGAAGATCATCTGAACGCTTACCTTGCCGAACTGGACAACCTGGACAAATACATTAGAAAAGAAGTGGAATCCGTCCCTAAAGATTCCCGTATCCTTGTCACCGCCCATGACGCCTTTGCTTATTTTGCCAGAGATTACGGATTTGAAGTTAAAGGCATCCAGGGAATCAGCACTGCCAGCGAAGCAGGCACTTCCGACATCAGCACGCTGGCCGCTTTCATCGCGGATCATAAAATCAAAGCGGTCTTCGTGGAATCTTCCGTCCCCCATAAAACCATCGAGTCTCTCCAGGCTGCTGTCAAAGCACGGGGCTTCGATGTTTCCATCGGCGGTGAACTGTACTCCGACTCTCTTGGCGGCGAGTCCACAAAAGAGGGCACTTATATCGGCATGTACGAGCACAACATAAAGACAATCACGGAAGCGCTCCGCTGAACATTTTGAATTTCCGGCGCATGGATCGGGGATCCCCTCGTTCCGTGCGCTTTCATTTCATGAAATATCTTTTGGAGGTGTCATCGTGGAACACGTTATCGAATTGGAAGACATCACCGCTGCCTATGACCGCCAGCCCGTCTTATGGGATTTGGATCTGAATATCCCGAAAGGCTCACTTATGGGAATCGTCGGGCCGAACGGCGCGGGCAAGTCTACCCTTTTAAAAATTATACTGAACCTGCTTGCCCCCGTTTCAGGGCGGATCCGTTTTTCCATAGACGGCGAAACCGATGCGAAAAAAGCACGGCGGAAAATTGCGTATGTCCCGCAGAATGGTTCAGTCAACTGGGATTTTCCCGCCACAGTGAAAGATATCGTCCTCATGGGACGGTATGGCCATATCGGCTGGTGCCGCGCTCCCTCGCAGGGCGACCGTCTGATTGCGGAAGAAATGATTGCCCGCGTCGGCATGGACGGTTACGAAGACAGACAGATCAATGAGCTTTCCGGGGGACAGCAGCAGCGCGTTTTCCTGGCCCGGGCCCTTGCGCAGGAAGCGTCTGTCTACCTTTTAGATGAGCCCTTTAAAGGCGTGGATATGCAGACGGAAAAAATCATCGTCCGCATTTTAAAAGAAATGGAGAGCCGCGGAAAGACGATCCTTGTCGTCCATCACGCGCTCCGCACCGTCCCTCTTTATTTCGACCACGTCGCCATGATCAACCGCCGCCTTATAGCAGCAGGATTTGTACGGGATGTTTTCACGGAAGAAAATATCGAAAAAACTTTTTCTCCGTCGAAAGGAGTCTGACCATGGAACCGGACGCTTTCTTTTCTTTACCTTTATGGCGGGACTATACATTTCAAATCGTCCTGGCAGGAACGACTATCTTAGGCGTGCTCTGCGGCGTGGTGGGATCTTTTATCGTCCTCCGCAGGGAAGCGCTTCTGGGGGACGGTATTTCCCATTCGTCCTATCCGGGAATCATGCTGGCTTTTCTATTTCTCGGCGTGAAAACATTGGAAGGCCTTTTATTGGGCGCTTTTCTGTCCGCCCTTGCCGCACTGTCCCTTATCCTTCTTGCCCGCCATTATACGAAACTTCCTTTTGACGGCGTCCTCGCCTCCATTCTTTCCTCTTTTTTCGGCGCAGGTCTCGTGCTGTCTTCCATCATCCAGCATACAGGAAATGCCAACCAGTCCGGACTGAATCAATTCATTTTCGGACAGGCATCCACTATTCTTTACCGCGACGTCCTTCTCACAGGAACCATTTCTATTTTTACCCTTTTCCTGATTTTCCTTTTCAGAAAAGAACTGAAACTTATGGCTTTTGATCCGGACTATGCCGCAGTTCTCGGATTTCCGCGGGGCAAGCTGAATGTATTCCTCTCTTTCCTTGCCACGATCACCGTCCTTCTTTCCATCCAGGCCGTAGGCATTATCCTCATGAGCGCCATGCTCATCGCGCCTGCCGTTGCCGCAAGGCAGTGGACAAGGCGTCTTGAACCGATGATCCTTCTGTCTGCCGTCATCGGCGCGCTGTCCTCCGCCATCGGTACGACGGCAAGCTCTCTCATTCCCAAAATGCCCACAGGCCCCGCTATAGTCGTAGCATTATCCTTTTTCGTTATTCCCGGTTTTTTGCTGGCGCCGAAACGGGGTATCCTTTCCCGGTCTTTTCATAAAAAGAAAATGACCGCCCTCATGGAAGGAGACCACTTATGAATTCTTTTGCTGAAATACTTCTTATCGCCATCTTCATGTCAGCCGCCTGTGCCCTGCCGGGGAACTTCCTCGTCCTCCGGCGCATGTCCATGCTGACTGACGCCATCAGCCATACCGTCCTCCTCGGCATCGTACTCGCTTTCCTTGCCGTCGGCAGCCTGGATTCGCCCTTCCTCATTATCGGCGCGTCCCTCATGGGTGTCCTTACAGTGTGGCTGATTGAACTCCTCTACCAGAGCCGGCTCGTCGCCTCCGATTCCGCTATCGGCCTCATATTTCCCCTGCTCTTCAGTATCGCCGTCATCCTCGTGACACGGTACGCGGGCAATGTCCATCTGGACACGGACTGCATTCTTTTGGGAGAACTTGCTTTTGCCCCCTTCGACCGCCTGATCATAAACGGGATGGATCTCGGCGCGAAAGGCCTGTATACGGGCGGTGCAGTTCTTGTTCTTTCCATCGCTGTCATTTCCCTTTTTTATAAAGAAATAAAATTAGCTACTTTTGATCCCGTCCTGGCAGGTATACTGGGATTTTCTCCCGCCGTTATCCACTACGGCCTGATGAGCCTCGTCTCCCTCGTGGCGGTCACGTCCTTCCAGTCCATCGGCTCGATTCTCGTCATCGCATTTATGATCATTCCCGCCATGACTGCCGCTCTGTGGACAAGGACGCTTTCAGGACGCCTCGTGCTCAGCTGTCTTCTCGGTACGGCCGGCGCGGTACTCGGCATCATCGGCGCGATTGCTTCAGACTCATCTCTGGCAGGCATGATGGCCGCCGTTCTCGGCGTATTTTTCATCATTTCCCTGATTTTCGCTCCCGCCACAGGTATCCTGGCGGCTTTCCGTCAGCGAAAAAAACAGCGGTTCGCTTTCGGACGGGAAACGCTTCTCCAGCATCTTCTTTTCCATGCGGGAACGAAAGAGGAATCACGGGAAAACGCTCTTTCCACCCTCTCCGTCCACATGAAATGGCCGGAAAACTTCACTCGGCAAGTCTGCCGTTCCCTCTTAAAAGACGGGTACATCACAGAAAGAAACGGCCTCCTTCTCCCCACGGAACAAGGAAAGGCCCATAACCTTTTTTACAGAGAAAATGTGCGGGCGTAAAACGCAAAAAAGACAGCAGTCCCATGGTAAGGCTTGCTGTCTTTTTTCATCCGGAAACAGGGTCGCTATTCTCCGTAAAGCACCCTGATCGCTCCGCTGGCGCCTATGCGGTCCGCACCCGCCGTGAGGAAAGCTTCCATATCTTCCCTTGTACGGATACCTCCCGCCGCTTTGATTTTTACATTTTTCCCGATGTGTTTTCTGAAAAGTGCGATATCCGCCAAAGAAGCGCCTGCCGTACCGAACCCTGTGGATGTCTTGATATAGTCCGCTCCGCCTTTCGTGACACATTCGCAAAGACGGATTTTTTCTTCCTCTGTCAGATAACAGGTTTCCACAATCACTTTCAGAATTTTGTCGCCCGCTATTTCTTTCAGGACAGCGATTTCTTCTGTGACCAAATCATAATTTTTATTTTTTACCGCCCCTATGTTGATGACCATATCAATTTCATCGGCGCCGTCATCAAGGGCATGAATCGTTTCTTCTGCTTTTGACTCGCTGTTCCCATTGCCCAAAGGAAACCCGACCACCGTACAGATGGTAAGGCGGGGATAATTTTCCCGGATCTTCTTTACATAAGAAGACGGCACACAGACGGACGCGGTCTGGTATTTCACGGCTTCATCGCACAATTTCCGTATTTCCTCCCAGCTTGCCGCCGCTTTCAGCAGCGTATGATCCACATGGCTTATAATGTTTTCAACTTTCATCTGTTCATTCTCCTTTCCGTTTTCCGGTGATTTCATCATATCAGATCGTTTTAAAAATCAGGCAGCCGTTTTTCATACGCTTCCCGTATGACCATTCCTGTACTCCTGTATGTCACGATCATGCCTGCCCGTAATTGTTCCTTACGCTTATTTATTGTAACAGAATCCGGCGGCAGGAGAAATCCGTATTATATCAGGGTACGGACTGCTTCCCGCATTTTTTCAAAGACCGGCGGGCCATAAAGACGTTCCATGGCATCTCTTGTGACAATCCAGCTCCGTCCGGATTTCCGCCGGTCACCGTCCGCCATCCGCGCCGCCCGATGTCCCGCGCCGGAGGCCGCCGAACGCACATCGCCGCTGTCGCGGTTCCACAGATTCGCCGCTTCCAGCGTCGTAAATACGAGAAGAAGCGGATTCATGGGAGCAGCCGGTTCACTGCCACCGCCATAACGAAAATCGGCCGCCTGTTTCGTAATGAGCCAGTTCTTTCCTGATTTTCTTGCTTCCGATTTCTTAAAGGCGCCCTTCTCACAATCGGACGCCACCGTCTTTCCGCTGATGCCGTAAAGCGCTCCCGCTTCTTCAGCAGTCACCGCGTACATCGTGAAATCGATTTTCCGTTTCCATTCCACAAAGTCTTCCCGGGGCGTCCAAAGTCCGTCCGGAAAAATGTATATGCCTTTCTCCGACAGCGCCGCAGTGACACCGGAAGGCAAGCGGCGGCCGCCCAAAAACTCGCGGCATGCGAAAAGAGTTTTGCTTTCCGAATCCAGCCTGGTTACCACCGTTCCGTAAGAAGTTTGCAAAACAGTGCCGTCCGTCTCAAATTTTTCTTTCCATATATAGAAAAAAGCGCCCTGCCGCAAAACGGTTCCCGCCTTTGCCGGCTGTCCCAGGAGATAGCTCTCATAGGCCTTAAAAGTTTCCGCGCTTTCCATATCCGTCAAAATTCCCGCCATGATACGCCTCCATTTTCTTATTATACCAATTCTCCGCTTGAAGAAATATTTCTCCCGTTTATAATGAAATAAGAAATAAAGGAGAGCCTTATGAAAATAACAATTATAGGAGCCGGCAATACGGCCGTCGCCGCCGCCTGCTTTCTCAAAACGCTCGGTCTTTCGAGCCTCATCTATACCCGCCGTGAAGAACGGGCAAAACAGTGGAATCAATTTCCCGTAAAAGCAAGCGGCGCCTGCACCGGGTCATTTTCACTGGAAAGTACGCCGGATCTGAAAACCGCCGTGCATTATGGCGACATTCTTCTCGTCTGCACGCTGGCGGCAGATCACGAAACGGTCATTTCTGAAATCGCGCCTTACCTGCAGACGCACCAGTCCATTCTTTTTTTCAACGGCTGCTGGGGCGCCCTCAAAGCATACCGCGCCCTTTCAAAAAGACAGGATATACCCCCTCTGACCATCGGGGAAACGGCCAATATGCCCTTTATCGCTTCCCTTTCAGAGGACGGATCTGAAATCCTCATCAAAGGAATCAAAGAAGAAATCGCTTACTCCGCTGCCGGTGATGATAAAGCTGTCAGCGCCTTCCTTCATCGCCTTGCGCCGCGGGTAGTGAAAACCGCGTCTTTCGCGTCCACTTCCCTTTCGGCGACAAACCCTGTCATCCATGTCACCGCCTCTCTCTTCAACGTGACCCGTATAGAGAACAAAGAAGATTTCTATTTCTTCGGTGACCCCATGACTGACCGCGTCATTTCCTTCATGGAGCATTGCGACGAAGAACGCCTTGCCGTGGGAAAAGCGCTGGGCATCCGCTTGTCCCCCCTGCTGGAAGTGCTTAACTCTTTCTGGCCCGAAAAGAAAAATACGCTGAAAGAGGCTTTGAAAGAAAATCCTTCCTACCGCGCCGTAAAAGGCCCGTCCTCTACGGAGTACCGCTACTTCACGGAAGATCTGCCCTGCGGCCTCGGCCCTGTCCTTGATCTGGCGGAGCTGATGCATATTCCCTGCCCCTACATCCGCACCCTCGTGCAGACGGCCTCCCTCTACCTGGGAAAGCCCTACACGCCCTTCCTCACGAAAGAAGACCTGCGGATTCTGAAAAAACTGCATGCTGATTAACGGAAAGGATGTCCCATGAATAAAATTTCCCCTCTTGCTTTTACACTCTGCCTTGCCTTTGCGGGTATGCAGGTTTCCGCGGAAAACTGGATAAAGAACGCCGACGGCTCGCCCTCATGGATCGACACCGACTCCATCCGTCAGGAGCAGACCATCTCCTCCTTTGACATGCGTTTGGAATCTTCCGATTTCACCGTCGTATCCACCATGGAGTTCGATACCTCGAAAAACACCTGGCGCACCGCCGCGCTTGTCACCCGTGACAAAGACGGAAAAGTCCTCCACGCGGAAAAGAAAGAAAATCCTGACGACGGCTGGAACAAGCTCATGCCCGGCACCTATGGAAAGAATCTGTACAGACATTATGTGGAAACGCCCCTGCCCCCGTCTGACGCGAAGTGGAAACAGCTTTACAAAGACAATAGGGGCGCAGCCTTCTCCATTGACACAAACTCTCTCCGTTATAAAAACGGCTATGCCGACTTCTGGCTTGCCGTGGAAGTCCCTAATCAGGAAAAGGATTTATCCCGGATCATTTACCGGATAAGAATGAACATGGCTTACAAAAAGGTAATGACTCTTTCCGCAACAGAGTACAACGCCGCCGGAAAAATCCGTCTCCATGCTGCCGCAGAGGGAGCAAAGGAAAACATTCCCAACGATTCTCCTGTGGAAAAAGTTTTTGAATACCTGAAAGATGAAATCGACAGCGGCCGTTTGTAATAAAACAGGGATCCATGCCAATTCTTCCTGCCATTTGCGCCTGCCGAAATTTTGTGTTATAGTGTTTCATATTCCTTAACTGCGCAATGACGGGAGAAAGTAGGGAAACAGAACCGGTACAGAAAGCCCCGATGATGGGAACGGGTGCGGTAAATTTTCCGAAGTGCCTCTCCGAGCGGTTTTCCGAAAAGAAAATTTCCCAAGTAAGAAAACCGGGCGCGCCCGATACAGCGCTTAAGTCATACGACTTTCCAAGGTTTCTCCGGCAACGTGGAAACGAAATTGGGTGGAACACGGAATTTACCGTCCCTTTGCGCAGGGGCGGTTTTTTATTTTCGCGGTTTTACGGAAAGAAGGCTGCCATGTCCCGCATACTCACTGCAGAACATATCAAAAAATCATTTGGCAAAAACACAATATTAAAAGATATCAATCTTACCGTAGAAAAAGGCGATGTCATTTCCATTCTCGGCCCGTCAGGCACAGGAAAGACAACGCTTCTCCGGTGCTTCAATTATCTGGAAAAACCCGAAGCCGGCCGTCTTTCCATTGACGACGTGTCTGTGGACTTTTCCCATATTTCCAAAACGGAAGTGCAGAAACTCCGGCGGAAATCTACCATGGTCTTCCAGCAGTTCAATCTGTTCCGCAACAAGAATGTCCTTGAAAACATCACGGAAGGGCTGATTTACGGGTACGGCAAAACAAAAAAAGAAGCGGAAGAGATCGCCATGGAAGAACTCTCCCGCGTCCGCATGACAGACTACGCCCACATGTATCCGTCGGAACTTTCCGGCGGCATGCAGCAGCGCGTGGGAATCGCCAGAGCTCTTGCGCCGAAACCTGATGTCATCCTCTTTGACGAACCCACTTCGGCGCTTGATCCCGAACTCGTAGGGGAAGTTCTGGATACCATCGCCTCCGTCGCGACCCTCGGCATCACCATGATCATCGTCACCCATGAAATGCATTTCGCTCAGGATATATCCACAAAAGCCGTATTCATGTCGGACGGCCTCATTGTGGAAGAAGGACATCCGAAAGAATTCTTCTCCCATCCGAAAGAGGAGCAGACCCGCGCCTTTCTCCGGCGCATGCTGAAAAGGGAAGAGGCGTAACTCTCCCCGTCCCGCTTGTTTTATAAAGGAATGATTCCATGCTTACTTTTGACCCCTCTTTTTTCATAGGCGTATTTCCCCGGCTGATCTCCGCCCTTCCTTTCACGGTGGAAGTCATCATCGCGTCCATCCTGCTCTGTCTCTTCTTCGGCACGATCATCGCCGTCATCAGGATCGCCCGTGTGCCCGTGCTGGCGCCTTTCTGCGATATATGGCTCTCTTATAACAGGAGCATGCCCTTTATCCTCGACCTTTACCTCGTCTATTTCTGCCTTCCCGCCATTATACGGGGGCTCGGCATCAATCCCGACGGCTGGCCTCTTACCGTATACGTCTTAGTCTCCCTTACCTTCCACTACGCCCCCGTTATTTCAGAAATACTCCGCCCCGCTTACCTTTCTGTCGACCGGGGACAGCATGAAGCGGCCATCGTTTTCGGACTTTCTCCGGTTCGGCGCGTTTTCAGCATCATTGCTCCCCAGGCGCTCCCTGTCGCCATTCCCGGTTTGGTGAGCGAATCTGTCAATATACTGAAAGACACGTCCATCATGTTCTTCATCGGCGTCATCGACCTCATGGGCCGCGCCAACCTCATCATCAACGCCGCCTTCGGCCAGCACCGTCTGGAAACATACACCGCCGTCGCCCTGATCTACTGGGCCATTGTCATTGCCATCGAAGCGGCATTCTGGCTCTTCCAGAAACAGGGCCATAAAGAAATAAGGAGGACTGCATGATTGATTTTAAAGTCCTTCCCGAAGCGCTCCTCTTCATAGCAGGCGCCGTACCGAATACCCTTTTCATGGCATTCGTCAGTATTTTCTTCGGCATCCTCTTCGGCTCTTTTATCGCTGTGCTCCGTTTGGGAAACAATATGTTTATCAACATTTTCTTTGCCGTATTTGTTTCCTTCTTCCGCGCCGTGCCGGGCATCGTCCAGCTTTTCATCGTATACTACTCCCTCCCCTACTTTCTTGCGCCCGTATTCAGTGCTTTTTCGGGAACGGAAGTAAAGCCTTTTGACGTAAGCCCCTACTGGAGCGTCTACCTCTGCTTCATTTTATATAACATCGCCTATCAGTCGGAAAATATCCGCGGCGCTCTCCGTTCCGTAGACCACGGCCAGTATGAAGCAGCCGTCGCCATGGGCATGACCTCATTCCGCGCTTTCACAAGGATCGTCCTTCCCCAGGCGTTCGTCGTGGCGCTTCCCGCCTTCTTCACATACTATCTGAAAACCATCAAACTCCTCGCCCTTGTCTTCACAGTCAAAGTCGTAGACATGTTCGCCAAAGCGGATATCTTCTCCGCCCTCTACAATCGGCGCATGGAACCGTACATCGCGGACGCCATCGCCTACTGGGGACTGGCCATACTCCTCACCTTCCTCTTCGACCGGTGGGAAAAGAAACTTCGCGGCAAAGGCTTCAACAAATCTGCCTGACGAAAAGAATAGAACCGTTTCCCGGCGGATCTTTTCTGTTCTTTTTGCTATCCAATCTAAAACCGGCCGCTGCAAATACCTCAATTTTCTCATCAGAATAAATACTATTACTATTAATAACTGAGGAATGATTATGGATAATAAAAACTATTATAACTTATTAAATGTTCGTCCGAATGCCTCCTGCCGGGAAATACACGCTTCTTATATCCGCCTTTTGGAAGAATACAAAACCGATCTGAACAAAACGGAAGAAGAAGATTATTTTTTGAAGATGGCGGCAAAAATGAATATAGCCGAGTTGGAAAAAGCATACGCCATTTTATCCGATGCGGAAAAAAGGAAAGCCTACAATGACGAAATACACATCGACATAACAGCCTTGCCGACGGAACCTGCATCAGATACATCCCCAGAAACAGCGCAAGTTCCCACAGCAGCAAACGCTGTCCCCACAGAAAAGAAAACGCTTACCTTCATAGGCGCCAACAAACGATTTCTTTCCCACTGGTATTCTTTCCACGGACGAACCACACGGAAAGAATTCTGGTACACCTTTCCTATCATTTTTCTCGGACTTTTTCTTTTCAATATAATCTTCAGTTCTATTTTATTCTTCTTTTTCGATCCCATCCCTTATGACGGCCTGATTGTATTGGTTGCTACATCCATAGTCAATTCCTATATTTTCTGTGCCGCATATACAAGACGATTCCACGACATCGGCCGTTCAGGAAAATGGCTAATTCCCTTTTACCTCATTTCCTGGATTCCTTATTTCCCCCTCTTTGTATTTTCTTTGGCATGCGGCTGTTTTCTTCTCTTTATCACTACCATTGCTTCTGACCACGACAATAAATACGGCCCCCAGTGGGAAGAAACAAAAAAATAAAGTGATATTATAAAAATATCCTATGACAAGACTTTCCTCTATATAAGCAACATCCGATCCATAATAATTTAAAATCCATGAAAAGGAGAAATTATGACGAACTCAAATGAAAACACTCTCTTTGCGCCAAAAGAACAGGCACCAAAACATCTCACCTTCAGTGCAGGAGTAAAACGACTAAAATCCCACTGGCTCTCTCTCAAAGGACGCAGTACAAGAAAGGAATATTGGCTCATCGGTTTGTGCATTTACATCCTTGTCGGCCTTGCACTCAACATCGCCTCTATTATCTTATTCTTCATACTGCCGGGAATACGCTCTGACTTAATCACAATTACCGTAACTTTGGCTCTGATCTACATGAACTTTGCGCTCTCCGTCCGCCGCCTCCACGATATAGGCTACTCCGGCTGGTATGCCCTTTTAGCTTATATACCGCTCATCAACCTTTTCTTCCTTTACCTTACAGTAAAACCATCTGTCTCGGACAATAAGTACGGTCCCCAGTGGGAAGAAACGAAATATTGACCTGCACATATTTCCAAAAGAAAGAACACCGTTGCACTCTCGTTTCAACAAAAAAGAATGAAAATTCCCAAAAAGGAATATTCATTCTTTTTTTATTTTATTCTGTTGCAAGTTTTTTATTTTTCACTATTTTCATAAATTCATTTTCCGATACCGTCCTAAAAACATTTCCCAGTTTCAGCGCAAAAAAAGCACCCCTTTCGAGATGCTTCATAGGCATGGCATATGGCCGCCGTTTTATTCTTCTGCCGGATATTCACCGCGGTAGGTTACCGTTTCGGAAAGCGGTTTCCGCGGGAGCGGTTGGATTTCTCTATCCGTGTATCCCAGAGCGATGGCTGCCACCATTTCCCCTTCCACATTCAGCCATTTTTTCAGTTCGTCATAAGCGAAGAAAATATTGCAGGTCCACAGCGTCCCGATATTCCTCGCCGTCGCTTCCAGGCACATATTCTGGATCGCCGCGCTCACTGACTGGATGTCCGCCATTTCCATCAGATGTTCGTCTATGGGAAATTCGCCGTAGTAGTCCTTTCCCTTGCTGTTGATAAAGAAGACGATGACCGGTGCCTGTTCCAGCACGCGGGCCGTATAAATCGCGGCGGGTATATATTTCTCATACCCCTTTCCGAAAATGGCCGCTTTATCGCTCCGGTTCCTTTTGATGCCTTCCTTCAGAGCGCGGACCACTTCTTTCCGCGCGTCTCCGCGGACGACCACAAAGCGCCAGGGCTGCTCATTATGCTCCGACGGCGCCCAGGAGGCTGCTTCCAAAAGAGCATGCAGATCTTCCTCTGGGATGTTCTTTTTGATGAAACGCCGTGTGCTGCGGCGCGCTTTTATTTCATGTATCACGTTTCCGACTTCCTTTTTCTATTACATATTCTTCTCATATATGCGTTTTATTATAAACAAATGTGATTTATACTGCAAGTGACCCCCGGACGGTTTAGAAGAAACATGTTTTGCTGCCGATTCCCGGTCCCCCAGTGATAAGCGCCATATTCTCCGCGGTACTCCAATCCTCCTTGATTTCTTTTTATTATTATATGTTTTTACATCGCGTTCTGTCATATAATAAAAGAAACTTATCATTGGAAAGGAGAACTGCCATGCTTGAACCGATCATCCGCAAAAACGCTTTCGGAGGAAAAGGCGAAGTGACTCTCCGGCCGCTTCTGACCGATGAACAGAAAAATGAAAAAATTCAAATGTATGCGGAAGTCACCATTCCTGAAGGCGCTTCGCTTGGCATCCACCGGCATAGGGGAAATGCAGAGTCCTACTACATCCTTGCCGGAACAGGTCTTTACACCGACGACGGAAAGACCTATGAAGTCCATGCAAGTGACACGACATACTGCGCCGATGGCCACTGCCACGGGCTTGAAAATACGGGAGACGGCGACCTGAAATTCATGGCGCTCATCATTCCGTCGTGAAATTGCTGTAAAAATATGGTTTAATAAAGGAGATTCATTATGGCTTTAAAAGAATACAAACTTCCTTTCGGCCGCGGGTTCCAGACGGTCATGCTCCCTGAAGAGCATGTATCCGACGTATTGGAAGGTGTACCGACAGCTGCCTGCGATATTAAAGAAGCGACTGTCGAATGTATGCGCCGCCCCATCGGCTCCGCGCCGCTTGCCGAAAAAGTACAAAAGGGCGACAAGGTCTGCCTTATCATCGCCGACATCACCCGCGCGTGGAACCATGCCCGCGATTTCACCGTCCATGTGGTCAATGAACTGAACCTCGCAGGAATTCCTGATGAAGACATTTTCATCGTTTTCGCCCAGGGTACCCACAGGGCGCACAGCGAAGCGGAAAATATCGAATGTGTGGGAGAAGAAGTGGCGCGACGCATTGCCATGTACCAGCATGACTGCCGGGATAAAAACATGCTCACCCATATGGGCGTGACCACCCGCGGCACGGAAGTATGGCTGAATAAACGCGTCGCGGAAGCGGACAAAGTCATTCTCTTGAACGCTCTTTCCACCCATGACATGGCAGGCTTCGGCGGCGGACGCAAACTTGTCCTTCCCGGTGTAGCAGGGTGGGATACCATCCAGCAGAACCACTGCCACGCTCTGGGCGACGAAGTCGGCTCCGGCCTGAATCCCGATTCCCATGTCCTTAAAACGGAAGGAAATCCGGTCAGCGAAGATATGCAGGAAGGCTGCGACATGCTCCACCCCTTTTTCCTCGTCCATTCCCTTATCAACGCTGACGGCGAAGTGTCGGGCATGGTCGGCGGAGACCCCTATGAAGCATGGGCGGCAGGCGCGAAAGAAACATACCGTATGCAGAAAGTTCCCATGAAACAGAAAGCCGACGTGACCATCGTCAGCGCGGGAGGCTACCCGAAAGACACCAATCTTTACCAGGGAACGAAGTGCTACACGTCATCCGACATGGCAACAAAAAAGGGCGGCATCATCATCACTATGATCGAAGCGGATGACATCATGGAACCGCCGGCCTACCTGGACAGTTTCAAATACGATAATCTGGAAGACATGGAAAAAGCTCTCCGTAAATGCTTTACTATCCCCTTCTTTGTCGCTTTTGAAAACCTCATCACCGCTACGACCCATACTATCTACTTCGTAACAAAACCGGAAAATTTCGACATCATCCGGAAAAAAACGCCGCAGATCCCCGTCGCCACCGTACAGGAAGCCTGGGAACTGGCAAAGAAACAATTAGAGAAAGAAGGTAAGACGGACTACACCATCAATATCATCCCCCACGGCAGCGCCGTCGTCCCTTTCCTGGAATGATCCCACGTAAAAGGAGCAGACTTTTGAAAATCTGCTCTTTTTTGATGCACGAATATGAGTCCTGACAAAATTTAAAAGACAAGGGCACTGCTATATTTCTTTCATTCCGGTAGAAAGACCGCCGGACTCTATGAATCCACAGTGATCTAAAGCATACTGATATTACTTCCAAAGAACTGATTCGCTGAGCGGACGGCGGGTCTTATTCCGATGAACATCTTCTCCGCGGTAGCCGAAAGCCGCCATCACGGCGATCCCGAAATGTTCCGTATCGAAAAGGCCGTGCTCTTCTCCCAAAAGCCTATCCATCTCCTTGGGTATAAATCCTTCCAGGGGGCACGAATCAATTCCCATGAGCGCTGCCACGGCCATCATATGTGCCATGACGATGTACGCCTGTTTCCCCGCCCAGTCAAAAGCGCTCCGTTCGCTTTCCAGCGTTTTGAAATCATTTTCTGAGAAATTACCGTAAGCGTTTCTGTAAAATTCATAGACTTCATCAGGTACCTGGTGGACGTCTTTCAGCATATGCCTGATGTAATCTGAGCCGAAAGTGATATCTGCTTTTTTCCGTGCCAGGAATACCACGAAATGGCTGGCATCCAGTTTGTCCTTAATGCCCCATCCGAATTCCTTCATTTCTTCACGAAGCGTTTTGTCCTGAATGACAAGTATTTTCCACGTTTCCAGTCCGAAAGAAGTCGGAGCCAGACGGGCCGTTTCCAAAAGCACTTCAAAGTCTTCCGGCCGAATAGTTTTTTCGCTGAATCTTTTTGTCGCATAGCGGTACTTCATAGCGTTCAGCAGTTTTTCCTTCTTAAAATTTGGTTTTGCCGCATTGACCGTTTCAATAACGGTTGATTCTCCATGATTCATAAGGTACTCCTTCATAACTGTTATAATACTGTTTGTGCCATAAGACTATCTTCTTTTTCGAATTTTGTCAATATAGATTTTATTTCTTCTCTTTTTTCATACCCATCCCGGTTAGCATCCCATAAGTATAAGGATATATTTTTTTACCGCTTCTTTAGTTTTTCTGGAGAAAAGTATTCTATCAATTGCAAATACTGAACAAAAGGAGTAAAATGTACATATATTAAATCGACAATTTTAAAAATATTTAATCATGAGGCATATATGATCCGGAGTTACGATAAAAAATATTTAAAGATCGCATTGCCTGCGGCGCTGGAAGGTCTCTTCATGATTCTCCTCGCTTCCGCGGATTTAATCATGGTCGGCACCTTGGGGGCTGTTTCCATTGCGGCGGTCAGTATTTTCCTCCAGCCGCGGCTCGTCATTCTCTGCTTTACCCGCTCTCTTGCTTCCTCCGTGACTCTTCTTGTTTCCCGGGACGCCGGGCGGAATGACAGGACAAACGCCTCCGATATCCTGAAGAAATCTATTTTCATCGGAGCCATCGTCCTTCTGTTCATCCACATTATCTTTTATCTGTTCCTCGAAGATATTTTCTACCTTATGGGCGCAAAGACAGAATATATGGCGGAAGCTCTCGCTTACGGAAATATTGCGCTGCTTTCCGTTTTTATTTCTTCATTCACCCTCTTTTTCCAGGCAGTCCAGCTTGGCTTCGGCCAGACGGCAATCATTATGAAGACAAATATTCTGGGAAATATAGTGAATGTCATCATGAATTTCATCCTGATCTTCGGCATGGGGCCGATTCCTGCCATGGGTGTCGCCGGCGCGGCAATCGGCACGGTCATAAGCACCATTTTCAGTCTGTGCTGGACGATTTATCTTATGAAAAAAGACCACCTTCTTGAAGGAGGTTCTTTCATTCCCGACCAAGCGTATTTCAAAAAAGTCACACCTATTTTCCTTTCTGTTTTCAGTGAACAGGGTTTTGAGCGTATAGGCATGGTTCTTTTCACCCGCATGGCTGCGAGCCTTGGCACGATTCCCTTTGCCGTCCACAGTATCTGTATGAATATTGCCGATATTTACTGGGACTACATCGTAGGATTCGGCAAAGCGAGCATGGTCACCGCAGGGCAGTCTATCGGCAAAAAATCGGAAACCGAATGGCACGCGTTTAAACGGGCAGGCATTAAATGGACTCTGATCTGTTCCACCGCCGCGTTCACTCTCACTGCCGTTTTCAGAGAAGAAATCTTTTCCTTCTATTCTTCCGATCCCGAAGCGCTTGCTATGAGCGGCATCGCTATGCTTATCTGCGCTGTCGTGAATTTTCCGGCAGGACATGCCCTCGTCTGTGCAGGTATCCTGCGCGGCAGCGGAAAGACCGCTTCTGTTGCGGCGTATGCTTTCGTAAGCATCACGATTCTCCGTCCTATCATGACAGCATTCTTCCTTTTTGTCATGGGATGGGGCCTTGTCGGCGCATGGTGCGCCCTTTTACTTGACCAATGCATCCGCGCCTCTTGCGCGACTGTCCTGCTTCACCGCCTCCAAAAAGCCGGATGGAATAAAATGATTGAAAAACTGGCATAAATATTTCCGCCGTCCATCGGATGGCGGTTTTTCCTTGACAGATACATTTGAAATATTTCTTATTTACGGAGACAATGATGAATTTTTCTGAAGAACTTTCTTTCAATCAAAAAATAATTACCGAAGCACGCCCCTTTGAAGCACCTGTCCTTACCCGGCTTAAACTGAAGAGTGTAAAAATCTTAGGACTGGCTGCCGCATAATATATCCTTTCAAAAGTCATTAATTTTATAAAGGAGAAAATCATCAATATGACAGAAAAAACAATTTTATTACTAAACGAATTGACACCTGCACAGAAAAATTATGTAATGAACAGACTTGCGGCTAAAGAGAAAGACCTCTCAGTCGCTTATCTTTGCTGGTTTTTCTGTATTCACTATTTCTATTTGAGGAAACCTGTAAGAAATATACTATACTGGATTACTTACGGAGGCTTTTTCATTTGGGCTATTATAGATTTATTTCGAATGAAATCCCTTGTCGAAGAATACAATGAAACGATCGTGCAAGAATTAATTCAGGAAGCCACTTTGCTTAAAAGTTAAAGGAGAAATCAATTTATAGCACTCATACGTTCCAAACGGCAAAATCGTCTGCGTTGAAATTGATAATAAAAAAGCCTGTTTAAAACGATTTTATAAATCAGCAGACGGTAGTATAATTCTGGTATCGGAAACCCCAAAATATCTGACAATATAACTCAATCGGTTTAACTGCCGGAGTGTTAAAATTTTAGGCTTAGCCGTGCTGCGGCAGTCTGAGATTCAATAACTTTTACTAAGGAGAAACAAGTATGAAAATATTAGGTGCCGATTTTGCTAAAAAGATTGAAGTTAATACCAGAGGTAAAAATATAGCTTTAAGCTATACGGATAAAAACGGGAAATTCCGCGTTATCCATGTCGACAAGGATCTGGAAGTCTGGGAACAAATCACCGAAGAAAATAAATTTAAATTCGGGGCTTCGATGGGATGGGGTTTTCTTGGTGCGGTTATCCTCGGCCCTATCGGCGCTATTGCCGGCATTCTTCTCAAAGGCCGAGCAAAGCGGTATACAGTAGCCTGTGAATTTACAGAAAATCGTCGATGCGCTATTGAAATGTCTCCGGAAGAATTTACCACTTTCCAGTTTGCCGCCCCTGCCGGGTCGGATGTCGAAAGTATCAGAGCTGAGGCAGTAAAAATCGTAGAGATAGCAGAAGCCGAAGAAGCTGCAGAAAAAGAAGCCGTAGCGAATGCGGCCAATGCGGCGGATGCTCTGCTGAAGCTAAAACAGCTTTACGATGCAGGGGTTCTAACTGAAGAGGAGTACGCGGGAAAACGAGAAAAGTTAATAGAGAAATTATAATTGCAATATAAAAAATCCCGCTATCGTACCGTTAATACGACAGCGGGAATGTACTACCTCAACCAGGACTAATTATGTTTATGGGAATAGCACACAGCCAACCTATTTTTTGAAGGATGCTGTTTTTTAATGCAGCAAAAAACTGTTATCCATACCCAGCATTCATCCGATCAGCAGCATAAAAATCTATTGAAGACCGGACTTCATATATGAAAACTTTTTAGAACATAACCATATAATTATAAAAATAGAACTTTTCTGCCCTTTTTATAAGCCCAAATACCTTATTATATAGAAGTCAACAAAATGTATTCTTAATAAACATATATCAATAAACCACATTATCAAATCTACTATTAATAAGACAAAAAGAATAAAATTCACTTTTTCTGATATGGAAAAAGTATTCCATCGAGTAATATTCAATGAAAATATCTCAGCCTTCAGCCCGTCCTTTTCAATTTTACCGGTTATTAACAACAAAAATTTCATTAACACATTTATAAGATTAAAAAGAACAAAACCAAGTAGAATTATAGTTCCAGTCAACCGATATACGGTAACCAAATTCATAGCTGCAAGAGTTGCAGATGAGAATGTCATTCCTCCCATAAATGTAACTACTACCGTAGCAAAAATTCCTAACACCGCAATATAATCACGTTGAGAATTTTTCAATTCTTTATTTAAAAGGTCCAAATCACTTTTAGCTTTATCAACACCACTTCTCACCTTACCAATTTGCTTTATTTGTACCCCTACTAAATGTATATGATCATAGATTCTCAATACAATTTCAATAGCTTCTTGATCTTGCTCAATCTTTGATTTATCGTCAACTTGAGAGTCATAACGCTTAAATACCATATCTGCTAAAGAATCAATGTTCTGAATTACAGAAGAGAAATCGGATTCATTATTTTGAATTTGAAAAACATTTGCACTAATTTCAGAATAAAATAATCTTGGTAATTTTTTATTAGATTTTACATATTCAAGAACTAAATCAAATGTTTCTTTTGGCTTATATTTTCTAGAAGGTTTATTAAACGATTTACAAACCTTTAATATAAAATCTCGATTGTACTTTCTGATAGATTGGATATTAGTATTAGATGAACCATCAAGATTATTTTCAATGGATTGTACCAAAAGTGATGCATCTTTATTTTTTTCGCAGTCCATCAAAATATTCCTTAATTGATAAATTCGTAATTTCGGTACCAAGAACATGGGGGTTATATACATTCTTCCAAGGATCCTGCTTATGCGTAGCCTCAACTAAATCAGAAGCAGTATATTTGGCAAGAGAATCTACTACAACTCCAATTCTTTTTTTATCATCATCACTTATCGCATCTTTTATATCATATTCATCTGCATAAAAATACGGAATTTGCCCTCCTCCATACATTTTAAATGTATGATATACATTTGGCACAACAGGTCCAAAGTCCCAAGCTTCAATTGTATCAAAAAAACATGGTCTTCCAAGATTAATTAAAAAATAAGCTTGAACAAAGTATAGTAACTTTTGTAATTTTAAATTAGAAATTGAATAGTTTTTCCCTATGCAATAAAATACGATATATTTAGCTACATCTATTGCATTATACTCCATGATAATCCTCACTTTACGATCCAAAAAGAATCCTTTTAATCTATTACTTGATTTTACTATATGATATTCAATTCTGCATCCTGCTGTCAATCGTTAATATATTTCAAAAAATCTCAAACAGAAACAGAGTCCTGAATTTATCAAGACCCTGTTTGAGCTTGCCGTTAAAAACGTGACCGTTTATCCCGACAAAATAAAAGTGGCGTTATTGGTGACCCAAGAGAGATTCGAACTCCCGACACCTTGATTCGTAGTCAAGTGCTCTATCCAGCTGAGCTATTGGGCCATATATGGCAGGGGCAGAGGGACTCAAACCCCCAACCTACGGTTTTGGAGACCGTTGCTCTATCAATTGCGCTATGCCCCTGTATTTTTACATAGATACCATCTATGTGACTGCAATATAATAACAAATATCTTCGGAAAAAGCAAGCAATTTTCTAAAATGATCCCTCTTCTTCCTTTCTTTAACAGACTTTTTTCCTTATAAATAAGTGTCCGTTGAATAGTATAAAACGATCCCGGGGATGGTACATCTTGTAAATGACAGCGATAAGACAACATGGTACAATAAATTTATTCACAGGAATATTTATTTTTCCTTTTCTTACTTTATCCGATGAAATCTGATAAGTGTGTCCATATTTATAAAGTTGTGCACAGTTATTCACAGTTATTCACAGATTTATCCATCTTTTAAACAGACCGGGTATGAAAGGATGTACAAATGGAAATTTTTGAACTCTGGACACATGTCTTAGAGGAAATAAAAATAAAAAATCCCGAATATTATAACAATTTTTACAGTTTTGTTTTTCCCATTTCTTTTTCCGATGGTATTTTTACAGCCATGGCCACCGTCCCTTATATGATTCCCTGGATCAACGCTGTCTACAAGACAAAATTGGAGAAAATTCTTTCTGAAAAAAGCGGAATGCCTGTAAAGCTGTTTCTTCAATCTCAGGAAAACAGCGAGGTTTCCGCTGCTGATCCGGTACCGGAAACATCTGCTGTTTCTGAAACTTCCGGAAATTTTGGGATTCCTCCTGTTTCTTCTCTACCCGATAAGGAGAAAAAGGAAAATCCCGATATATCTTTCTCTCCTTATAAGACAGAAGAAAACCCGGAAATCTATGAGGAACCTGTAATACCTGATTTCATGAATATCAAACCGCAAAATCCGGAAAAAGTGAAACTTCCCAGTATTTTGGATAATCCTTCTTCCATCAGGCCTTCTGCCGCTCCTCTTCCGGTCAAATCTCCGGAAAAGAAATTTCCTTATAAATTCGACGATTATACTTTCGATAATTTTGTCCATGGCAACTGTAATGAAATTGCTTTCCAATCAGCCCATGCCATCGCTCTTTCCTGTGAAGAATATACGGATTCTCCCGGTAATCATTATTCTAAAAAAAAGCCGGAAGCCAGTAACTATAATCCACTATTCATTTACGGCCCTTCAGGTTTGGGCAAAACTCATCTTCTTCTTGCTATTTCCAATTATGTAAAAACTCACCGTCCTGATCTTTCCGTTCTCTTTGTAACGAGCGAGAACTTTACGAATGAACTCATTGAATCAATTCGCAGCGGAAAGATGCAGGAATTTCGTGAAAAATACCGCACTGTGGATTACTTGCTTATTGATGATATTCAATTTTTTAACGGTACGAAAGAATCATCCCGTATGGAAATTTTCAACACTTTTAACGCGATTGCTGACAATGATAACTACATCATTACGACAAGTGACCGTACACCGAGCGATCTGAAAGATTTTCATGAACGCTTGATAACACGATTCTCCAGCGGTATGATTGCCCATATTTCTCCTCCTGATTTTGAAATTTGTTCCATCATTCTGCAGAAGAAGGCGGAACGCTCCCATATCGATATGCCTGAAGAAGTAATTTCTTTTATTTCGGGAAATGTCAATTCCAGTGTCCGCGAACTGGAAGGTGCTTTCAAACAGGTTGTCGGTTATTGCCAGATCAAGAATGTTCCCCTTACTTTGGAAAACGCCCGAGACGCCCTTGCCGATATCATCAAGGTGGATCTTTACAGTCATTTATCTGCCGAAACAATCATTGATACTGTCTGCAAGTATTATAATGTAAAGAAAGAACAGGTTTTAGGCAAATCCCGTCCCAAAAATGTGGTCATTCCAAGGCAGATGGCAATGTATATTGCCCGCGAAGAACTGAATGATTCTTTTCCCTCTTTGGAAAAATATTTCAATAAAGACCACAGTACGATTGTCCATGCTTACGAACGAGTACAAAAAGAACTCAAAAATAATGACAGGACGAGAAAAGAACTGAAAGATATATTAACTCTCCTCAAAAGGAAAAGGTAAAATACTTGTTTAAAAAACAATTTTTTGGGTAAATAAATTGTTTATAACTTGTGAATAAATCATTTTTTATAAAAAACTGTTTATTCAGTGAATAAAAATTTTCATTATTCACAAAGTTATTCCCTTCGAAAAAGAAAGAAAATATATCCTTTGCACAGACTTATTCACTTATTCACACAAACTACTTCTACTGCTTTTATTTTTTGTAATTTATATTAGTAAAGGAGCTACCATGAAAGTTACATTCCAAACACAGGACTTATGCCGTGCTTTAGAAAGAGTACAACGCGCAGCACAGACAAAAGTCACATCAAACACAAATAATGGTTTCTTTATTTCCGCTGAAGACGGAAAAGTCGAATTTCAAGCTAATGATTATTCCATCGGCATCCGTACTTCTTGTGAAGCTGATGTTGAAGAGCGGGGATCCGTCCTTATTTCGGCACCCCATCTTTTGTCTACCATAAAAATGATGCCTTCCGGTCCGGTTGTTATGGAACAGAAAAAAGGCGAAAGTACTGTTTTCTTTAAGGCGGGCCAGTATAATTCCCATTTTCCCACAAGAGATACGGCAGAATTTCCGCTGGTTACGGAAATTGATCATACGTTCCATGTAAATATGAAATGCAAAGATTTTGCAGAAATGGTGAATCTCGTTTCCTTTGCTGCCTCTACGGACGCGAAAAATCCTATTTTTACCGGTATTCTCTGTGATATTAATGAAAACGTATTTACTATGGCCGCTACGAATTCCCATCGTTTGGCGGCAAGAGAGATATCTCTTGAAGAAATACCGACAGGAAAAGGGAATTTTATTGTTTCCGCTTCTGTACTTCAGGATGTGATCCGTCTTCTTCCTGTCGGGAAAGATGATATGATGGAAATATCCTGGGCGAGCCGGCATGTTGCTTTTTCTTTCGGGGAGACATATTTCCTTTCCAATCTTATTAATGGCGTTTATCCCGATTATAAGAGAGTATTCCCGTCAAGTTTCGATTTAAATGCGACTTTGGATCTGAAGGATTTTGAAGAGGCTGTCCGTTTTGTCAGTCCGATTTCCAGGGATATGAGTTATAAGACAATTAATTTTAAATTTGAAAACGGAACGCTGGAAGCTTTTGAGGAAGATCCCGATATCGGCCGTTCTGAAACATCCATTCCGGCAGAGTTGGACGGTGCTGATGTGAAGATTACTTTTAACTGCACTTATGTGGAAGATATTCTGAGACATTCGAAAGGGGAAAAGATCATTCTTCATGTAAAGAAAAATGGACCTATGGTGGTAGAACAGGAAGAAGATAAGGCGTATCGCTATGTTGTAACGCCCATGAGAGGCCGCTGATGAAAGAAATAGAAATATATGGAGATTATATTCAGCTGGATCAATTTTTAAAAAAAGAAAATATGATTTCTTCCGGTGGTGAGACAGGAAATTTTATTGAAAAGCATGAAATTTTTGTAAATGGAGTTATTATTAAGGAAAAAAGAAAAAAAATCCGTATCGGAGATGAATTATCTCTTGATGGAGAAGTATACAGGATAATCGGGGCGAAGAAATGAGATGCGGAAAAACCCATCTCATTGAGATACGGAATTTTGAAGATTTTTCTATTGAGCCTGCCGGAAACATGACTTTCCTTACAGGAAAAAACGGTGCAGGAAAAACGAATATCATTGAGGCGATTTATTTCGCCTCTGTGGGAAAGTCTTTCCGTACAAGCAATGATGAGGAATTAATTCGCCTCGATAAAGAAGAAGGAACAATTCTTCTGGATTTTACTGTTCGCGGTGTAACGCATGAAATCAAAATCAAATTATCCCGGAATAAAGGAAAAAAGATTTTAATTAATGAGACGGCTACGAAAAAAAAAGATCTTATGGGCATGTTTCGTACCGTGCTTTTTACGCCGGATGAGCTCCAGCTTATTAAGGGGGCGCCGCAGAATCGCCGTCGTTTTATTGATTTGGAGATTTCCCAGGTCAGTCCGCGGTACTATGAAGAAATACTCCGTTATGGCAGGGCGGTACAGCAGCGGAATGCAGCATTTAAAGAAGCTCGTTTTCATGGATTTATGGCGGATGTGGATATATGGGATATGCAGATTGCCAAAAGAGCATCGTATATCGTAAAAAAAAGAATGGAAACCATAGAAAAAATGAATGAAATTGTTTCTTCTATGGAATCGTTTTTGACTGATAAGAAAGAAAGTATTTTAATGAAGTACAGGAAAAGCGGAAATCAGGAAGAGCGGTTTGATGAAGAATGGTACTTGGAAAAATTGGCTCTTGCCAGAGAAGAAGACAGCCGTTTCTGTCATACTTCCGTCGGTCCGCATCGGGATGATCTGATTTTTCTTATGAATGGAAATGACATTTCTTCTTATGGCTCCCAAGGGCAGCAGCGGACAGCTATCCTGTCTATGAAGCTGGCGGAACTGGAATTTGTGAAGAAAGAAACAGGCGAATATCCTCTTCTTTTATTGGATGATGTAGGGAGTGAACTTGATAAAGAACGAAGAAATACTCTTTTCTCTTATCTTACTAAGAAAGAAATTCAGACTATCATCACAACGACTGATGAATCTCTTGGTGCTTATGGAAAAGAAATAAAAATAGAAGGATAATGTGTTTCACGTGAAACTGAGAAAAAAGATAAGCCCTTTATGGGAGCTTATCTTTTTTCTCAGTTTTGTTTTGTTTGAAACAGGGATTATGGAATGAAAATGGTATGAAAGGAAAAATGTTTCAAGTAATTATTTTTTATTGATAACGTCAAATTTGGTTTCCGGCATATTACGGAGGGCGGTTTCCGCTTCTCTTAAGGAAATATCTTTCAACGGTTTGTGAAGAATCATGGAAAGAAGGATCCGTTTGTTAAGAGGACCGTCAATTTTCCTGTAAATGTTTTCCCGTATTCTCTGTATAAGTGTTTCTCTGCCTTCTTCGTAAGCCGTATATTTACAGGGAATCTTTTTGTAAATTTCGTTGTAGGAAAGATGGGGGGTTTCTTTTAAAAGAAGTATGATTTTTCCGATCTGGGACTGTTCTTTTCTATTTTCGCAGACAGTGCAGGTATTTATACCGGGAGGGATAAGGTCACCGCAGACGGCACAGGAATGCCAGCCGGCCCGGATTTCTCCTTTCCTTTTTGCCGCGGCAGCTTTCATCATTTTTGTAAAAAGGCTGCGGGTATTAGTATCGGAGATGTAAGCGCCGGTCCATTTATCGATAGAATTCCGTTCTTCGTCCGAAAGGGGAACGGAATATATCTTTTCTTCTTTTTCCCGCCGGTCGTTTACAGGGGCAAGAGAGGATTCCGGGGGGCGTTCGATTTTAGTTTGGCCCGCAACGAAGCGTATATCTGTGTACTTTTTTCCGTAGTCGTCTTCTCTGATCCGTTTGAGAAGATCCGCTTTCATCATATAGAGGTGGTTCATCCAGACGGAATTGGTGACGGTAATATAAAGTGTCTGTTTCCTTTCAAAAGAAATGTAAGATTCCCGTGCGATCATGGAACCGGCGATATGTTTCCATTTGTTTTGCAGCTGCCAGAAACGAAATGACGGATTGGAAAAGAGAGTTTTTCCTTCTTTTGAAAGTTGGAATACTTCCGACAGGTTTGACAGACGGCCTGTTCTTTTTTCATTATTCTTTCTTTCCATCAATCCAATCCTCCTTTTCTGTTTTTTCTATTATACTAGATAATTCAATTTTATTTCATATAAACGCTTCAAAAGGAATATAATAGAAATGTAGATATCTTTCGTAAAGGAGGACGCCATGGAAAACATAAAAAAAGGAAAAATTGATATTGATCGGTATTGCGTAAAGGAAAATGAAAAAGTGAATTTGAAAAAGTTTCCTACGAAGCGGGATGTGGATATTGATAAAGAAGAAGTGAAGAGCGTCTTTTTTCCTGAAGTGATTGAGCAATTGAAAGTATATCAGGAAAAACTGTATGCCCAGAATACATACGGGCTTATTATCGTACTGCAGGCGATGGACGCGGCAGGGAAAGACGGTACGGTCAATCATGTTTTTGCGAATCTGGATCCCGGCGGCGTTTCCGTGGCATCTTTTAAGCAGCCGACAACGGAAGAAAAGGATCACGATTATATGTGGCGCATCAACAAAGCACTTCCGCCGAGGGGAAATATCGGTATTTTCAATCGTTCCCATTATGAAGATGTCATTGTGACGCGTGTTCATAATTTAATCAGTACCGGCCAGCTGCCAAGAGATTTGATTGACAGGAATATCTGGATGGAGCGGTATGAGCAGATTAATAACTGGGAAAAGTATCTTCACCAAAACGGCTTTTACATGGTCAAGATTTTCCTCCACGTATCAAAGGAAGAACAGCAGGAAAGGCTTATCGATCGTATTTTTAACCAGGAAAAGAACTGGAAATTTTCCATGGGTGATATTCATGAAAGAGAACATTGGGATGAATATCGGGAGCTTTATGAAGAGCTTTTGGAAAATACATCCAAGGATAGGTCTCCCTGGTATATTGTACCGGCGGATAATAAATGGTTTACCCGTTATGTGGTGGCGCTCATTACTCTTGATGTGCTGAAAAAGATAGATCCGGAGTTTCCGAAATTATCTCCTGAGGAACAGAAGCAGCTGGAACGGTTCAGGGATATGATAAAAAAGGAAACGGACAAGCCGTTGGAAGAAATAAGAAAGGAAATGGAAAAAGAAGAAAAATAAGAAACGGTTGTATTTCTTTAAGGGGGAAAAAATGGAAGAAGAACGCATAAATACGGAGAAAATTGAAAAAACAGAAAAGAAAGTAAAAATTGATATCGACCGGTATCGTGCAAAAGAAGGAGAAAAAATCAGTCTGAAAAAGTTTTCCACGAACTATGATATGGATGTGGACAAGGAGTATGTGAAGACAGTTTCCATGACAGCAGCGCTGGAAGAATTGTCCCTGTACCAGGCGAAGCTGTATGCCCAGAATACATACGGGCTTATTATCGTACTGCAGGCGATGGACGCGGCAGGAAAAGACGGCACGATTAAGCATGTCTTCTCTCATCTTGACCCAAACGGTGTCCATGTCGTTTCTTTTAAGCAGCCGACGACAGAAGAAAAGGATCACGATTACATGTGGCGTATCAATAAGGCACTGCCCCGCCGGGGAAATATCGGTATTTTCAATCGTTCCCATTATGAAGATGTGGTGGTTACCCGTGTCCATGATCTGATTGAAAATGATAAGATTCCCAAGGATCTGGTAAATAAAAATATTTGGAAAACCCGGTATCGCCAGATCCGTGACTGGGAAAGATACCTGGCGGAAAACGGATTCCATATAATCAAGATATTCCTTCATGTTTCCAAAGATGAACAGCGTGACCGTTTGGCGGAACGTATTTTAAACAAGAAGAAAAATTGGAAATTTTCTATTGCCGATATCAATGAACGCCGTTTCTGGGACAGATATCAGGATCTGTACAGCGAAATGATTGAAGAAACATCAACGGAAAAAGCGCCGTGGTACATCGTACCGGCAGATAATAAATGGTTTACCCGTTATGTGGTATCGCAGATCGTGTTGAAAGCAATGAAAGATATTGCCCCGAAGTTCCCCGAAATGTCGAAAGAAATTAAGGACCAGCTGGAAGAATTCAAAAAGCTGATTGAAAGCGGGAATATAGGAATGATTGAGGAAATGCAAGATGTAATGAAGGGAGGAAATAAATAGCAGTTCATAAAAGGGTGAAGAAAAGGCTGTTTAATTGATTATTCAAGTTGGAAAGGTTTTTATTCCTTATTATTCCCCGGCCTTCTTTGCATACTCCTTTTCCAAAGGATAGTACTTTTGGATATGAACAAAGAGGGAATCTCCGTTTTAATAAGACAAGAATGTTTATGTTATAATGAAACAAATTAAGTTGATTAGAATGAGGGAGGAAAAATATATGAAAAAGACAATGGCGGTTCTGGCGGCTGCAGCGGCGCTTACCATGAGTGTCTATGCGTCTCCCCAGACGGAATTTACAAAAGGGCAGTGGGAAATTAATGCAGGGATGTGGAATACAAAAACAAAAACCCGTACTTACAAAGATAACAGCGCATGGAATTTCAACGGCGGCGTGACATACGGACTGACTGACAAGGCGGCGGCGCAGTTCCAATATTATGGTCTTAACAGTGATGATACGGACGGCCGCAGCCACGAATTGAACCTGCTTTACAGCGTTCATCCCCAGGTAGCTGTATACACCGGATATAATCACATTACGATGTCGGACTTTCCTATCGGTGCTTTCGGGGCGGAAAAACGGGAAAATGACATCGCCCAGCTCGGTATCATCGCCCGCCAGCCGATCAATGAAGTTCTTGATTTGTATGCAAAGGGTGCACTCGGTTCAAAGAATACATCCATCTGGGAAGCCGGTGTGAATTTCGCTCTCGATGAAAACATCGATCTCAATGCGGGATACCGCTATTTGAATACGGAGGGAAGCAGGAATAAAAATGTTTCCTATCAGGGATGGCTGGCAGGTGTTTCCTACCGCTTCGGCGGAGGTAGCGATAGAAAAGCCGCCTATTCTGAAGATGATATCGATTATTCCGCATTGGACAATAAAGGAAATAAAAAAGAGGCGGACACGGTGACCATCACTCCGGCAGAAGAAGAGACGGCGGTACCGGAAAATGATTATTACTTCAATAGTATTCATTTCGGAAATGATTCCGATACCCCCCGCACTGATCAGACGGCGAATCTGGATGCTTTTGTCAAGGCAGCAAAAGAAACAGGTCATACTTTCAAGCTTGTAGGACGGACAGATTCCAACGGGTCTAAAGAGTACAATGATGATCTTGCTATCCGCCGTGTAAAGAAGGTGGCGGACTATGCGGTGGCTCACGGCGTAGATCTGAGTCATCTGGTGGGTATGTACAAAGGGGAAGAAGCACCGGTAGATACGAATGATACGGAAGCCGGCCGTGCGAACAACAGACGCGTGGATATATTTGAACATAAATAAGGGATAAGCCGACAGCTTTGCTCTTCTTTGGGCAAGGCTGTTTTTTCCGGGTGGAGTCTTTTTGCCCCGGAGTGTCTATGACGGACTGTCAGCAGTATCCCCTCCCCTTTCTCTGCGGCACGAAAAAAGACAGCTTTATCTTTTATAGGATAAGGCTGTTTTTGTCTGTGCTGGATCATTTATAAGAACTCTGATCAGATCCCGGCGGCATAGAGCGGAATGACGTTAATGACCGGTTCCTCATAAGGATGGATCTCTTTGACAGCGGCCATCGTTTTTTCCAAATTTTCTTTTTTTATGGTGACTTCCACTTTATACTCTTCTTCTTCACTGATTTCATTTTTTTTGCCGATGTAAGGAGTCGTTCCTTCCAAAGGACGCCATGTTCCCTTGACGGGACTGTAAGAAAGGCAGCTGTCATAGTTTCCTATATGCCCGGCATCCACCGATTGGAGTGCTTTTTGCAGGATGCGGAAATGGGTAGCGGGAATAAATATTTCCAGTTTCAGATATTGTATAGTCATTATTACCTCCCTTTTTGGCTTATAAAGAAAGAATCATTTCTATAAGTTCATCAGGTGAAAAAGCGATCCGTTCCGCTCCGTGGTTTTTAAGAAATTCTCCGGTGCGGAAACCCCAGGCAACAGAAATGCTGGGGAATCCCCCTTTCTTTCCTGTCATGATATCCACTTCCGAATCACCGATATAAACGATTTCTTTTGCTTTTATTCCTAAACGGCGGGCTATTGACAAAATCATTTCCGGATCCGGCTTAATGGCCATTTCCGGGTTTCTTCCGATGGAAATATCAAAAAGACCGGGGAAAAGTTTTTCTGAAAGGATCTGCACATGGTTATCGTCTTTATTAGACGCTACGGCACAGCGGATACCCTTTTTCCGGAGGGTGCGAATAACTTCAGGTATACCGCTGTAAGGTTTCGTTTTGATTTGGTTATGGCTTCCATAGTAAGAAGTAAATACGCGCATGAGTTCATTTATTTCTTCTTCAGTGGCTGGAATGTCTTCCACCGGAATTTTGTTCCCCGCCAGTTCCAGATCTTTTGCTGAAAATCCTTTTGCCATAGCGAGGGCTTTAATCATATCAAGGTTCAAGGCCCAGCCGAAGCAGAGTTTTACCATTTCTTCCGGATGTCCCCCTTTATGTCCCGTTTCCACAAGAGCATAGTTCAAAGAATCAGTAAGGTCGCCGATGGTATTTAAAATAGTACCGTCCATATCAAAAACAGCAGCTTTGATCATTTTATCTCCTTATAAATGTTTCACGTGAAATATGAGTTTAGAAAGTTTTTTTCAAACGGAGTCCGGGAAGGATGAGAAGGAAGCTTACGGCAAGTCCTATGAAGAGCGGATCAAAAGGAAATTTTGCCAACGCGGCGGTGATAGCGGTAATGGTACTTCCCGCCATGGAGAACACCGTCCAGTCCGCATTGAGATGGCCTGGCCAGAAAACAGCAAGCGTGAGAGGCAGAAAGATGCCTCCTCCTCGGAGTCCCATGGAAAGATAATTCCAGAAAAGTATCTCCGTCCCCCTGTTCATGATGGCGATAAGGGATGCCAGAATCATGACGGCAAGGACAGTCAGCTTTGTCAGGCGGAGAAGCTTTCTGTCATCAGTAATTTTCAGCAGAGGCGAAAGAATATCATGGGAAATCATAGTACCGATACCCAGCGACAGTCCCCCGATACTTCCCAGTAGGGAAAGAATGATGCCGCTCATGGCAAGGCCGCCGATGAGGACTGGCACATGATTGACCAGAAAAGTGGGCAGGACCAAGATCGGTAAGGTTCCGGGCTCTGCGGCGTGCATGTACATGCCGACAGCTACTGACGGCAGCCCGATGGGGATGACGATAAGTGCTGCGATGAAGCAGCCGGAAGCCGCTTTCAAAGGGGTGCCTGCGGAGAAGATGCATTGGATATAAGTCTGTGTGCAGAGTACGCCAATGATGACGGAAAATAAATGAGCCATGGCGGAATCCGTGCCCTGCCCCATCAGATCAAAATGAGAAGCGGGAAACGAAGAGAGGATATTATTTTCCTGTAACAGCAGAAAAGCAATGACACCGGATATGAATAGAGAAATCCAGATAATCACCATTTTCAGGATACCGCTGACGGCGGCGCTTTTCATGCCTCCGAAAAAAGTATAGGCAATGACGAGAGCCATGAGGAGAAGGGCGGACAGAAAAGGTGTCAGCCCGAAAAGGGCGGAAATGATCTCTATGCCCGGCAGTGAACTGGCAACAGCGGACAGAAGGATACCGATGGAAGAAATAATGGAAGAAAGCATCTCGGCCTTCTTTCCGTAATAAAGTTCCAGATATTGAGGAATTGTTTCCAGTGCTGTATTGCGAAGCCGTTTGGCATAGAAAATACCCATAAGGATGAAAGCGATACCGCTTCCCAGGGTAAACCACCACGCAGAAAGGCCAAAAGAGTAAGCCAGCTGTGCCGTACCTACCGTAGCGCCTCCCCCGACGACCGTTCCCGCGATGCTTCCGGCGACAAGAGAGGCCCCGGCGCTTCGTCCTGCCACACTGTACCCTGCAGAGGATCTTACGGAACGGGAAACATAAAATCCGCTTCCAATGACGGCAAAGACCGTGGCGGAGATGATCAGTATATGTAAAAAGGTCAGAGACATAAGAATCGGCCCTTTCGTAAGTATTTTTGTAATCCTATTTCAAAAGTATAGATAGATTATAACAGAATACAGAATAAGATTGGAAAAATGCTTTATATGTTTCACGTGAAACATAAGGAGATAAAATAAATCGTCTCCTTATGGTATAATAATATGAACTATCTGTGAAAGGATGTAAGCTATGGGGAAAATCATCAGTATCATTAACCAGAAGGGCGGCGTGGGAAAAACCACAACAGCGGTAAATCTGGCTGCGTTCCTGGCGGACAAAGGATATAAGACGATGCTTGTGGACGCGGATTCCCAAGGAAACGCCACCAGCGGACTCAGCAAAGATGTGGAGTTTGAGGAAACGCTGTATGATGTGCTTTTAGATGATATCTCCATCGAAGAAGCCGTCGTCAAGACAGACATAAAGAAATTATCCATTCTCCCCGCTTCCATTGATTTGGCGGGGGCTGAAATTGAAATGGTTTCCATGGAAAAACGGGAATTTCTTATGAAAAGAAAACTGGATCAGGTATGCGATAAATATGATTTCATTTTGATTGACTGTCCTCCTTCTTTAGGTCTTATGACGCTGAACGCTCTTGTAGCATCACAGGAAATACTTATCCCCATTCAGGCAGAATTTTATGCGCTTGAAGGACTTTCCCAGCTGGTGAAGACAGTACAGGTCGTGACACGTAAGCTGAATCCGGGTTTGTCTATACTGGGGATATTGCTGACGATGTTTGACGGCAGGACGAATTTATCCCTTCAGGTAGCTGATGAAGTGAAGAAATATTTTGGAAATAAAGTTTTCCGTACAGTAATTCCCCGATCAGTGAAGTTATCGGAAGCGCCGAGTTTTGGTGAACCTATACTTACATACGCGCCGAAATCCAAGGGGGCGGAAGCATATAAAAAGTTGTGCCGTGAGGTGATTAAACGTGTCTAAGACCAAAAGACTGGGAAAAGGATTGGGAGAGCTGCTCGGAAGAGAAGTGATGGAAGAAAAGAATACCGAAAGTATTTCCATTTCCCTTGTTGTTCCCAATGAATGGCAGCCGCGGCGTGAATTTGAGCCGGAATCTTTAAATGCTCTGGCGGAATCCATCAAGGAACACGGCGTCGTCCAGCCGGTTATTGTAAGAAAAAAAGACAGCGGATATGAACTTATTGCCGGCGAGCGTCGTTTAAGAGCGGCCCAGCTGGCGGGGCTTGTGGAAATACCTGCTCTTGTCCGAGATTATAGCGATCAGGAAACGGCGGAAATCGCCCTCATTGAAAATCTGCAGCGTGAAGATCTGAATCCTCTTGAAGAAGGACTTGCCTATCAGCGGATGATCAGTGAATATCATTTCACACAGGAAAAGATGGCAAACCTTATCGGTAAGAGCCGTTCCTATGTGACGAATATGATGCGGCTTCTGGAGCTTTCTGAAGAGGTAAAAAGCCTTCTTTTGGAGCGGAAATTGACGGCGGGACAGGCTCGTCCCCTTTTAGGATTGGAAACACCTGCCGAGCAGATCGCGCTTGCGCGCCGAATTGTGGAAGAAGATCTTTCCGCACGGCGTATCGAGGAAATCCTCCGCCGTGAAAAAGACGGACAAAAGCGGAAGCCTGCGGATAAAGCGGATGCGTATCTCCGCGCGCTGGAAGAAGATCTGGTGAATGCCGTAGGATCCCGTGTAAAAATTAAAGTGGGAAAAGGGAAAAACAGTCACAGAGGCACTATTTCCATTTCTTTTAAAAGTGACAAAGAATTTGAGCGTATTACAAAACTTCTCAAACAGGGAGAATAAACGAATCCATGGATATCTTAGAATTCAATATCAATTATCAGCTCATACTCTCCGTAATCGGAACGATTCTTGCGGTTTTACTGGTATTTCTTATTCTCCAGTTTTTCTGGCTTCGGGCCAAGGTAAACCGTTTGTACAGGAAATATAAATATTTTATGATGGGCGAAGACGGCGGATCTATCGAAATGAAGTTATCCACAGAAGTACGGGAACTCCGGGATATGGTGGAATCATCCCAGGGCATGCTTCATCAGCAGGAGCTTCTGGCTACGATGCAGCTGAAATCTTTCCAGAAAATCGGTTTGGTGCGATATGATGCTTTTGATGAAACAGGAGATAAACTTTCCTTTTCTCTTACCCTTCTGGACGGCAAAAATAATGGCGTCGTCCTTTCTTCTCTGGCTGGTCATGATGCGTCCCGCATTTATGCAAAAGCTGTGACCGGCGGCGAATGCAGGGAAGCGCTTTCTTCAGAAGAAGCGGAAAGTATTAGTATTGCACTGAATACTCTCATGCCTGATGTGGCTAAAAGGGTAGAAGATGCAGTCCGTGCCGGTGAAGAGAGAAATGGTGAAAATCCGTCTGCTAAGCGCATTGACCGGATTGAAAAGAAATGATGCAAAGAAACAGGAATATTCCTTTGAAATAGATTGACGGGTGAGTGGATGATCAAAGAAAAAAATGAAGAAACCGGTGAAGTGAAAGTTATATTTTCATCGGAAGAATTTAAGAAACTGAAAATTTTCGGTGGTGCCGCAGCGGTGCTCCTCATTCTTTCCATCAGTTTGGCGGGATGGGCGGGATACAGCACGAATGCGCTTCACGCGGAAAATGAACTTTATCGAAGCCAGCTTAAAATGGCAGATGAAAAAATGCAGGCGCTTGAAAATAAGGCTAAAACTGTTGAGAAAATCAGTGGGCAACTGCAGGAACTTGTCCGTACGAACGGCGGAACAGTACCTGAAAATACGGGAATGGGAACCGGCGGTATCGGAGGTGCTTCCACTGTTCCTGATATAGCAAAAACGGCGGGAAATAAGAAAGAAGATGATGAGAAAATTGCTGTTTCGGAAACGCCGGGAGAACTTTTGAAAGAAATGCGCCGCCTTGATGAACGTTTAGATAAGCAGATACGTCTTGTCGTCGCACTCCGTTCCGAATTTATGAACCAGGCCTACGGTGCTGTCAGCTCTGTTGTAAATCCCACGGCGGAAACGCCGAACATATGGCCAGTTGCGGGTCCTATTTCCAGCTACTACGGATACAGGACCAGTCCTGGCGGTATCGGATCTACCTTCCATGAAGGAGTAGATATTGCCGGCGATTACGGCACACCTATTTCTGCGACTGCTGCGGGGACTGTCACGCAGGCAGGCTGGGTCGGCGGCTACGGATACCTTGTGGAAGTAAAACATGCCGATGGTATTGTTACGCGGTATGGGCATAATTCCGCTGTTTTGGTTTATGAAGGACAGCATGTGGACCAGGGCAGCATGATTGCCCTTATGGGGAGCACGGGAAACAGCACTGGTCCTCACTGCCACTATGAGGTCCGTATTCATGGAGAAGCAGTGGATCCCATGTATTTCCTGCCGCAAAACTATTGAAATAAATTGGTTAAGAAAATGAATACTTATTTTTGACAAACATAATAAAAATTTATTTTAGGATATAAATAGTTATTTACGAAATTAAAAGCCTGTAAACTTGTTACAGGTTATTTTTTCTGTATGATAAAAATAGGGATAGATCTTATTTATTATAGATTCCAATGCCCGCATCTTGTGGTTTTGCCAAATATCTCATTGTGGCAGTGTCTGACGATTTATGTTACGTCTTTGGCAAGGCAGACGGTGCATTTCTTGGAAAAGTAAAAAATGAGGAAACGCTTGGTAATGATATGCATATCGAAGGGATGATCAAGATAGATAATAATGCGTTTGTAATCCAGTACCGTACGGACATGAATGAAAAGAAAAGGATAAGTACTCCCTGGCAACGATTATGGTGAAATAATTTCTTTTTGCCGACTGCTTTAAACTGGTTTGGGTTGCTATTTTATCGTATCGAACATCATAACAAACGTTCATACAGGACTGCTTTATAGGTATCAATAAAACATAGTAAAGGATATTTTCATCCTGTACATGTACTTAATAAAAACAGACACAAAATTTGCAGTTATATACAAAGAAAACGCGATAAAAAAATGTGAGAATACAGGAAATGGAATTGTCAGACGGCCAGCACGATGATAACTAGCACGATGATAATTTTACAAAATTTGTTAGGCAGGACAACTCGCATGGAAGGCAATGAACATAAATAAAATATTGTTGACAGAAGCATTTTTGTGTGGTATGTTATTTAAGTCGCTTAGAGCGATGGTTCTTTGAAAACTGAACAGTACAGCGAGAAAAAAGCCGATGTGCGAGTTTCAAGAAAAAAAGAAACCGCAAAGAATTTGAGTAAGAAAGGCAAGACAAAATCGAGCCGAAACAAACAATCTATCATGGAGAGTTTGATCCTGGCTCAGGACGAACG
>JABLTO010227934.1_pt1 | contig 89240 bp, 99 predicted proteins | sample 7160091 | NCBI WGS metagenome assembly JABLTO01 (sample SAMN14651225, study PRJNA627086) | human gut metagenome | isolation source: feces | host: Homo sapiens | reverse complement strand
GCGGGGGGCCACCTGCTGGCAGCCCGCTGGCGTGGCGTTCCAGTTCGGGCACTGTCCATGACCGCCTTCGGGTGCGTGCTGGACTTCGCCGACGGGGCGTTGGTGCGGGACAGGGATTTGTTATCCATCGCCGCCGCAGGCCCGCTTTGTAACCTGCTTTTCGCGCTGCTCTGCGTGACCCCGTGGGTGGGGCAGTGGCATGGGGCGGCGCTGTTCGGGGCGGAGCATTTATTGCTGGCGCTGTTCAACCTGCTGCCGGTGTTCCCCCTGGACGGGGCGGTGCTTTGCGTGGGTCTGCTCAAACCCAAGATAGGGGAGCGGCGGGCGGAATGGGTGGTGCTGGGCTTGTCCGGCTGCCTGGGGCTGGCGGCGGTGGCCGCCGCCCTGTGGTGGGGCGGGGACGCTGGGGTGCGCTTTTGGCTGCTGGCAGGCTGGGTGGGGAGCAACTTCTTGCAAAAGGTATTGCCCCACCCTTGTCATTCCCGCCGCTTTCCGGTAAAATAGTACCATCTGAAAGAAAGCGGTGCCGTGAGAGGAGTACACGGCGCGATAGGACGAACCATCATGATTGACGCAAAGCTAGAGCGCATTTTGTTGCGCGTACAGAAACCCGCTCGCTACACTGGCGGGGAATACAACGAGATCATCAAGGACAAGGCAAACGTGGACGTGCGCTTCGCCATGTGCTTCCCCGACACCTACGAGATTGGGATGTCCAACCTGGGGCTGCGCATCCTCTACGGCTCCATGAACGAGGCGGAGGGTGTCTGGTGCGAGCGCGCCTTTGCCCCCTGGGGGGACATGGAGGAGGAGATGCGCAAGGCGGACATCCCCCTCTACGCCCTGGAGAGTGGCGACAGCCTGAACCAGTTCGACTTCGTGGGCTTCTCCCTGGGCTATGAGATGGCCTACACCAACGTGCTGAATATGCTGGATTTGGCTCACATCCCCCTCCACAGCGACCAACGGGGCGAGGACGACCCCATCATCGTGGCCGGCGGCACCTGCGTGTACAACGGAGAGCCGTTGGCAGATTTCATCGACATCTTCTCCCTGGGCGAAGGGGAGGATGTGACGCTGGAGATGATCGACCTGTACCGGAAGGGGAAGCAGGCCGGTTGGAGCCGGGCGGAGTTCTTGCAGCACGCCGCCCAGGTGCCGGGGCTGTATGTCCCCAGCCTGTATGAGGTCACCTACCACGAGGACGGCACCGTCCAAGCCATCACCCCCACCCACGGCGCGCCGGAGCGCATCCGCAAGCGCATCGTGGCCGACCTGGACAAGTCCTACTTCCCGGTGAAGACCATCATCCCCTCCACTGACATCGTACACGACCGGGTGATGCTGGAGGTGTTCCGAGGCTGTATCCGGGGCTGTCGGTTCTGTCAGGCCGGGTACTGCTATCGCCCGGTCCGCCCCAGAAGCGTGGACCTGCTGGTGCAGCAGGGCATCGAATCCTGCAAGGACTCCGGCTACCAGGAGATGACCCTCTCCAGCCTGTCCACCAGCGATTACCGCCCCCTGACCGAGCTGTGCGACGGCCTGTTGGAGTACTGCGACCCCCGCAACATCAACATCAACCTGCCCTCCCTTCGGGCGGACGGGTTTTCCATGGGCATCATGCAGCGGCTGCAGCGGGTGCGCAAGACCAGCATCACCTTTGCCCCCGAGGCGGGCACTCAGCGGATGCGGGACACCATCAACAAGAACGTGAAGGAAGAAGATTTATTACAGTCCTGCCGCACCGCCTTCGAGGGCGGCTGCAACGCGGTGAAGCTGTACTTCATGCTGGGTCTGCCCACCGAGACCGACGAGGATGTCATTGGCATCGCCCAACTGGCGGAGAAGGTGTACTGGACATGGAAGAGCTACGCCGTCAACAAGAGCCGCGGCCTGCGCATCACCGTCTCCACCTCCTTCTTCGTGCCCAAGCCCTTTACGCCATTCCAGTGGGAGGCGCAAATTACGAGAGATGAGTACCACCGGCGGGTGGACTTGCTGCGAGGCTCCATCAAAAACAAGTCCATCCAGTACAACTGGCACGAGATGGAGACCAGCTACATCGAAGCGGTGCTGGCCCGCGGCGACCGGCGGCTGGGGAAGCTGTTGGAGACCGTCTGGCGCAAGGGCGGGCGGCTGGACTCTTGGAGCGAGTATTTCTCCTTCGAGCGCTGGATGGAAGCCTTTGCCGAGACTGGCATCGACCCGGATTTCTACGCCCTGCGGGAGCGTCCCAAGGACGAGATCCTGCCCTGGAGCATGATCGACATTGGCGTTCACCCGGAATACCTGTGGCGGGAACGGGAGCAGGCATATCGCTCGGTCATCACGCCGGACTGCCGAGTGCAGTGCATGGGCTGCGGCGCCAACTGCCTGCTGCCGGACGGCGTGTTCTGTGACGAAGATCGGAGGTAACTGAAAATGGCAAAACCCAAACATCGTCTCCGCTTCACCAAGAGCGGACGCGCCTGCTATATCTCCCACTTGGACTTGATGGCCACCTTCCAGCGGGTGTTCACCCGTGCCGAAGTGCCCATCTGGCAGACCCAGGGGTTCAACAAGCACGCCTATGTCTCCATCGCCCTGCCCCTGTCGGTGGGCTATTCCAGCGACTGCGAGCTGTTGGAGTTCACATTAAATGAGGGCATGGCACCCGAGGACGTCCCCGCCCACATGAACGAGACCATGCCGGAGGGCATCCACGTGGTGGAATGCTACCCCATCGAAACGCCCCTGAAGCGGCTGGCGGAGATTGACTGGACGCTGGTGATGGAGTACGACAACGGCGTGCCCGAACATGCGGTGGCGGAGATCCAAGCGCTGTTGGGGCAGGAGAGCCTGGTCATCCAGAAGAAGTCTAAAAAGTCCAAGAAGGGCTATACGGAAATCGACCTGATCCCCATGATCCACCTGTGGGAGATGACGCCGGAAGCGAGCCGCATCACCGTCCACGCCCGGCTCATGGCGCAGAATCCGGGGCTGAACCCGTCCATTGTCATCGACACCATCCGGAACCTGCGGCCGGACGCTGCGCCAGATTTCGTCCGCTATCATCGGAACGAGATATTCGACGGGGAAGGGAAAGTTTTTCGCTGAAACCGGTTGCAATGGGGTCGGAAATGTGGTATGCTAGACCAGTTGAATAAAGGGTGGTCCTCTGGGATTGCCGTCCGCTGCAACCATAGGACGGGTTCATCATTGCCTAATGACCATCTATAAAAAACAGGAGGAACATCCATGAAAACCGATCTGATCAAAGTCCTGAACGACCAGAACGTCAAGGCAGAAGCACCCGTCATCCGCATCGGTGACACCGTCCGCGTCCACATCAAGATCAAGGAAGGCGCAAAAGAGCGTATCCAGATCTTTGAAGGCACTGTCATCGCCAAGAAGCACGGCGGCGTCAACGAAACCTTCACCGTCCGCCGTATCTCCTATGGCGTGGGCGTGGAAAAGGTCTTCCCCGTGCATTCCCCCAACGTGGTTCAGGTGGAAACCGTCCGCAAGGGCAAGGTGCGTCGTGCAAAGCTGTACTACCTGCGCGGCCGCGTTGGCAAGGCTGCAAAGGTCAAGACCAAGCTGTAATTTCTGCTGAAATTTCTCTTGTGCAATCGAAAGGAGCGGGCAAACCGCTCCTTTAGCCTGTTGAAAAAACAAACTCTTGCTAAGAAGAAAATACTTCGCAAATACACTTGCTCTCAGCAGAGTTTCGCCGTCGCGAGACGGTGAAATAAAGTGCAAGCCCAAAATTCCAAGGACATGTGCCTTGGAATTTTGACTGCTCAGCCTAGCAAGTGTGCGAGCGCAGCGAGTGCATGCAGCAGGCGGCATCTCGAAAAAATGCTTGCATTTTTTCGACAAAAGGAGCGGGCAAACCGCTCCTTTTTTGCTATCAACCGGTAAACGACTCAAGTTTTTTCTCGATATAATGTGCAACGGGAGGTGCCTATGAACGTACAATGGTATCCCGGTCATATGACCAAGACCCGGCGGATGATCGCCGCCAACCTGAAGCTAGTAGACCTGGTGGTGGAGATCATCGACGCCCGTATCCCCATCTCCAGCCGCAACCCGGATCTGGACGAGCTGCTGGGCGGCAAGCCCCGCCTCATCATCCTCAACCGCGCCGACCAGGCCGACCCGGCCATGAACAAGGCCTGGTCCAACTACCTCCGCAGTGACGGCGCATCCGTCCTCCAGACCGACTGCAAGACCGGCGCAGGCGTGAAGCAGTTCTCGCCGGTGGTCAAGAGCATTTTGAAGGAGCAGATCGCCAAGTGGGCGGAGAAGGGGCAGGTGGGGCGTCCCGTCCGTGCCATGGTAGTGGGGGTGCCCAACGTGGGCAAGTCCACCTTTATCAATAAGGTAGCCGGCCGCAAATCCGCCAAAGCCCAAAACCGTCCTGGCGTCACCCGAGGCAAGCAGTGGATCACGGTGGACAACGGCTTGGAGCTGCTGGACACGCCGGGCATCCTGTGGCCGAAGTTTGAAGACCAGTCGGTAGGGCTGAACCTGGCGTTCACCGGTGCTGTCAAGGATGACATCATGGACTTGGAAACGCTAGCATCCCATCTGATGAAGGTGCTGGCGGAGCGTTATCCGGACGCCATCCAGGGGCGCTATAAAATCGAGATACCCGACCAGTTCACTGAGTGGGAGCTGCTGGAGGCGGCCGGGCGGAAGCGCGGCTTCCTGATTTCCGGCGGGGAAGTGGACACCGAGCGGATGTCCCGCATCCTCTTAGAAGAATACCGCTCCGGCAAGCTGGGACGGTTCACCCTGGAAGCACCCGACGACCAGAAGGGCGGTGACGGCAAGTGAAAGCGTCCGAACAGCCCATGCACGACCCGTGGGAGCTGGAAAACCGGCTCTACGACCAGGGCTATCAGTCCATCTGCGGGGTAGATGAGGCCGGCGCAGGCCCTTTGGCGGGGCCAGTGTACGCCGCTGCTGTCATCCTGCCCCGTGGGCTGACGCTGCCCTACCTGAACGACTCCAAAAAGGTGATGCCTCGGCGGCGTGAGATCTTGTTCGACCAGATTCGGGAGCAGGCCGTTGCCTACGCCATCGCCTGGGCGGATGAAAAAGAAATTGATGCAATCAATATCCTCAACGCCCGGATGCTGGCCATGGACAGAGCGATTAAGATGCTCAACCCGGCAGCGGATTTCGCCCTCATCGACGGCAACCGCAACCAGGGCATTGAGCTGCAAAACGAGATGGTGGTACACGGGGACGCCCGCTCGGCGTCTATCGCCGCCGCGTCCATTTTGGCCAAGGTGAGCCGAGACCGGTTCATGGTGGAGCTGGCGGAGCAGTACCCTCAATACGCCTTCGAGAAGCACAAGGGCTACCCCACCAAGCTCCACTACCAGCTGCTGCGCCAGTACGGCCCCAGTCCCGTCCACCGCAAGACCTTTTTGAAAAAGCTGTGAGCGGCGAGACCAAGCGGGTGGGCGACTGGGGAGAGGCGCTGACGGCGGAGTATCTCCGGGGGCGGGGGTGGCATATCCTGGAGAGTGGGTTTGCCTGCCCGGAAGGGGAGATTGACCTCATCGCCCAAAAGGGGGACACCTTGGCCTTCGTGGAGGTCAAGACCCGGCAGAGCGCCCACTACGGCGCAGGCCGGGAGGCGGTAGACCGGCGCAAACAGCGCAAAATCACCGCCACAGCCTTCCACTACCTGGCACAGCACCCGGATTTGCCCCACAAAATCCGCTTCGACGTGGCGGAAATTGTGGCGCCGCAGGGCGTCCGAACGGAGCATCCGGCACTGCGCTACCTGGAGAACGCCTTCGCCTACGACCCATCCAACCTGACGGAACCAGGAGGAAGCTGCTATGAATATCCCTCTTTTTGACGGTCACTGTGACGCCCTCTACAAGCTCATGGCCACCCCTGACCAGCACCTGACCGACAGCGACGGCCAGTGGAGCTTAGACCGCTGCCAGCGGTTCGCGCCCCAAGCCCAGGTGTTTGCCGTCTTCGCCGACTCCGCCCAGCCGGACGCCAACGCACAGGCGGCGTGGCAGATCCAGCGGATGCACCAGGAGTGCGCCCTGGCACCTGACCGCATCACCCTGTGCACCACCGGCACCCAAGCGGAGGAGGCGGTGGCGGCAGGGAAGCTGGCGGCGTTTTTGTCGGTGGAGGGGGCGGAGCTGCTGGACTGCTCCCTCGAAAAACTCCGCTGGGCCCACGGGCAGGGCGTGCGCATCGTCCACCCCACCTGGAACCACGCCAACGTCCTCTCCGGCAGCCACTGCGACCAGCCGGAACGGGGGCTGAGCCAGCAGGGAAGAAGGTTCGTTTCCGAGATGGTACGGCTGGGGATGCTGGTGGATGTGTCCCACTTATCGGAAGCGGGATTCTGGGATGTGGTGGAATTGGTGCAAGGGCCCTTCCTCGCCAGCCACTCCAATAGTCAAAGTGCCTTTTTTCACACGAGAAACTTGACCGACAGACAATTTACTGCCATAATGAAGTATCGTGGCGTAGTAGGACTCAACGCCTACGCCCGATTCCTAGGAGACGGCCCGGTGACCACGGCGGACCTGCGTCGGCATCTGGAACACTTCCTCGCCCTGGGCGGCACGGAGAACGTGGCGCTGGGAGGGGACTGGGACGGATGTGACCAGTTGCCGGAGGGTTTCACAGGCATCTGGAATTGGGCGGATTTTTATGAAGAACTGCTGCGATGCAATTATCCGGAGTCGCTGGTACGCGACCTGTTTTGGAACAATCTCATGAGGACGGTGAAGACAGTATGTATTATGTAAGCACAAGAGATCACTCCCTTCAGTATACCCCTGCCCAGGCCATTGCCCAGGGTCTATCCCGTGACGGCGGTCTGTTCCTGCCCGTGTCCATCCCCAAGCTGCCGGAAGGTGCGCTGAAGAAGATGACCGGCATGACCTACCAGCAGCGGGCCAACTACATTATGAGCCTGTACCTGGAGGATTTCACCGCCGAAGAGCTGGGTCAGTTCGCCGAGAAGGCTTACGGCCCCGATAAATTCGACACCCCCGCCGTCGCCCCCTTGAAGAAGGTGGATGACGGCACCTACTGCCTGGAGCTGTGGCACGGCCCCACCTGCGCCTTCAAGGACATGGCCCTGCAAATGCTGCCTTACCTGCTCACCGCCTCCCTGAAGAAGAATCAGGAGGAAAAGACGGTCTGCATCCTGGTGGCCACCTCCGGCGACACCGGCAAGGCCGCCCTGGAAGGGTTCAAGGACGTGGATCACACTAAAATTATGGTGTTCTACCCCAAGGACGGCGTCAGCGACATCCAGCAGCTGCAGATGGCCACCCAGGAGGGCGCAAACGTGGGCGTCTCTGCTGTGGTCGGCAACTTTGACGACGCTCAGACCGGCGTCAAGACCCTGTTCTCCGACGAGACCCTGCGGGAAGAGCTGGCACAGCGTGGTTACTTCCTCTCCAGCGCCAACTCCATCAACTGGGGTCGTGTGCTGCCTCAGATCGTCTACTACATCTCCGCCTACTGCGACCTGCTGGCGCAGGGTGCGGTGACGGAAGGGGAAGCGGTGAACTTCTGCGTGCCCACCGGCAACTTTGGCAACATCCTGTCCGCCTTCTACGCCAAGGAGATGGGTCTGCCCATCGGCCGCCTGCTCTGCGCGTCCAACAGCAACAACGTCCTCACCGACTTCATCGCCACCGGCAAGTACGACCGGAACCGTCCCTTCTACAACACGGTCTCCCCGTCCATGGACATCTTGATCTCCAGCAACCTGGAACGGCTGCTCTACCTGCTCTCCGGCGGTGATGACAAGCTGGTAGCCGGCTACATGAAGGAGCTCAGCGACACCGGCTGCTATCAGGTCAGCGGCGAGATGCTGGAAAAAATTCAGTCCGTCTTCGTGGGCGGCTTCTCCAGCGAGGAGGAGACCGAAGCCACCATCGGCAAGATGATGGACGAGCACAAGTACCTCATCGACACCCACACTGCCGTGGCCTTCCACGTGCTGGAACAGTACCGGAAGGACACCGGCGACCAGACCAAGACGGTGGTGGCCTCCACCGCCAGCCCCTTCAAGTTCTGCGACGCCGTGCTGGACGCCCTCCACGTGACCGAGAAGGCCACCGGCACCGCCCTGCTGGATCAGCTGGCTGACGTGAGCGGGATGCCCGCACCCCAGCCTCTGGCGACCTTGAAGGACAAGAAGGTTCGCTTCACCTCCTGGACGGAGAAGGAGCAGATGCGCACGGTCGTCACGGATTTTCTGAAATAAGATAGGAGCGTCACAATGGCACTGTTTGTACTGGGGGACACCCATCTATCTTTGGGCGGCAACAAACCCATGGATGTGTTCGGCGGCGCCTGGGTGGATTATGTGGACAAGCTGAAGGCTGGGTTCCAGGTGGTCCAGGAAACGGATACCGTTGTGTTGTGCGGGGACATCTCCTGGGGGATGTCCCTGCAGGAGGCGAAGCCGGACTTTCAATTCTTGCAGGAGCTGCTGCCGGGGCGGAAGATCCTCTTGAAAGGGAACCACGACTACTGGTGGGAGACGGTCTCCAAGATGACCCGGTTCTTCGAGGCGGAGGGACTGCACAACTTCGAGTTTTTGCACAACAACTGCCTCTGCTACGGGGACGTAGCCCTGTGTGGCACCCGGGGGTGGTTCCTGGACGTGGAGAAAGGCCCCCATAACGAGAAGATGCTCCGGCGGGAGGTCATGCGCCTGGAGGCGTCCTTAAAGGCCGCCGGCGACCGGGAAAAAATTTGTTTCCTGCACTATCCGCCCCTCTACCAGGGCTACCGCTGCCAGGAGATCTTAGACCTGCTGGCCAAATACCACATCGAGCGCTGCTGCTACGGCCACCTCCACGGCCGGAGCACCCGAGCGGCGTTCGAGGAGGAGCATCAGGGGACGGCATTCGCGCTGGTCTCTGCGGATCATCTGCACTTTACGCCCAAGAAGCTCTTGGACTAAGTGGATCGTGTGCATGAGCAGAGGACAGGGGAAATGACGTAAAATTCCAATTTGCAGACATTCACGGCGGTTTTTCCCGCCGTGTTCCCCGTCCCGGCCAAGAAAATTCTCATTTGACACAAAATTTTTTCATTTACCTATAGAAAAAGAGTTCTATATCTGTTAGAATAAACAATCGCAGGACTATTGGAATGCACTGATTTTGTATCATCATCGGCTGTCCATACAGATTGATATAACGGAAGATATCGGCACAGCGGACAAGTTTAGGAGGAAAAAACCCATGAATGTGAAAAACGTAGAAAAACTGGAACACAGCATGGTCCGAGTGACCATCGAGATCGACGCGGACGAATTTGACGCTGCGGTTGAATCTGTTTACCGCAGAATGAAGAACCAGCTCAACGTCCCCGGTTTCCGGAAGGGCAAGGCTCCCAGAAAGCTGGTCGAAAAGATGTATGGCGCCAACCTGTTCTATGAAGATGCCGTCAACGAGATCTGCCCCAAGGCAGTGGAGGACGCAGTGGATCAGGAGAACCTGGAGATCGTCGGCTATCCCGAAATGCACGTGGAATCTGTCGGCCCCGAAGGCGTCATCGTCAATGCTGACATCGCCGTCAGACCCGAAGTCACCGTCGAGAACTACAAGGGCATCGTCGCTCCCTACAAGGATGTCGAAGTGACCGAGCACGACGTGGACGTGGCTCTGACTCCCTATATCAACCGCGCAAAGACCACCGTCGAAGTGGACCGCGAAGCGGCCAAGGACGATACCGTTGTCATCGACTTCGTCGGCTACAAGAACGGCAAGGAATTTAAGGGCGGCAAGGCAGAAGGCTATGAGCTGAAGCTGGGCTCCAACTCCTTCATCCCCGGTTTTGAAGAACAGCTCATCGGCACCAAGGCCGGCGACGAGAAGGAACTGCACCTGACCTTCCCGGCAGACTATGCCCAGAAGGAGCTGGCCGGCGCTCCCGTGGTCTTCAAGGTCAAGGTCAACACCGTCAAGACCGTGCAGGAACCCGTCCTGGACGACGAATTTGCCAAGGATGTCAGCGAGTTTGACACCCTGGAAGCCCTGCGCGATCACCTGCGGGAAGAGTGCAAGAAGGATCAGGAAGAGCGCGCTCAGAAGGAATTTGAGTATCGCGTGCTGGAGAAGCTGGTGGAGCAGACTGAATTTGATATTCCTCCCGCAATGGTGGACTATGAGAGAGACAGAATGCTCAACGAGTACAACAGCAACTTCGCAAGCAGCGGCATGAGCCTGGAGCAGTACATCTCCATGACCGGCGCTACCGTGCAGCAGTTCTTGGACTCCCTGCGTGAGGACGCTCTGCTGAACATCAAGAAGGGCCTGGTGCTGGACGCCATCGCAAAGCAGGAGAACGTGGAAGTGAACGACGAGGATATCGACGCTTACGCAACCAAGCTGGGCGAAGGCTATGGCATGAGCCTGACCGAGATCAAGTCCGCTGTGCCCACCGATAACCTGGAAGGCGGCGCCCGTGTGGATAAGGCAGCCCGCATCCTCTACGATGCAGCCATCCATGGCCCTGCCGAAGAGGAAAAGAAGGAAGAAGCTGCGGAAAAGACCGAGGACGCAGCAGAATAAGCAGCCTTGCAGTATAAAACCTTTTGGCGTTGGATACGATGAGTGAGCGCAACTTTTATCTCAAGCAAAACAAAGGAGTTTCATGATGAGTTTAGTACCGTATGTAGTGGAACAGACCAATCGTGGCGAACGTTCGTATGACATCTTCTCCCGACTGCTGAATGACCGTATCATCATTCTCTCCGAGGAGGTCAACGACGCCAACGCCGCCCTGATCGTGGCTCAGCTTCTCTACCTGGAAGCCCAGGATCCGGACAAGGACATTCAATTTTACATTAACAGCCCCGGCGGCGCCGTGACCGCAGGGATGGCGATCTACGATACCATGCAGTATATCAAGGCGGACGTGTCCACCATCTGCATCGGTATGGCAGCCAGCATGGCAGCGTTCCTGCTGGCCGCCGGCGCCGAGGGCAAGCGCATGGCGCTGCCCAACGCGGAGATCATGATCCATCAGCCGGCAGCCGGCACCCAGGGTAAGGTCACCGATATGGCCATCGACGTGGAACGGTTCCTCCGCATCAAGAAGCGTATGAACCAGATCCTGGCGGACAACACCGGCAGAACGGTGGAGGAGATCCAGCAGGATACCGAACGGGACCACTGGTTCACCGCGGACGAGGCGAAAGAATACGGCCTGGTAGACCAGGTGATCCATCATCGATAAGGAAACAGAGAGAGCGGGGACTGGAACTGGAATCCGGTTTCTGCTCTTTCCTCTTAGTAAGGATAAGGGATGAACTATGGCAAAGAATGAAGAACGCAGAGCAGTCCGCTGCTCCTTTTGCGGAAAAATGCAGGAACAGGTGAAGCGCATCATCGCAGGACCCGGATGCTACATTTGTGACGAGTGTGTCACCCTGTGCAACCGTATCATTGCCGAGGCCCAGGAGACCGATGATCGCTACGCCACGCCGGAAGTACAGGAGGAGATCCCTACCCCCAAGGACATCCGTGCCGTCCTGGATCAGTATGTCATCGGCCAGGACGAGGCAAAGGTGGCCCTCTCCGTGGCCGTCTACAACCACTATAAGCGCATCTTCTTTGGGGGCGGAGACGATGTGGAACTGCAGAAGAGCAACATCCTGCTCCTCGGCCCCACCGGCAGCGGCAAGACCCTCATCGCCCAGACCCTGGCGCGTATCTTGAAGGTTCCCTTCGCCATCGCCGATGCCACCACGCTGACCGAGGCCGGTTACGTAGGCGACGACGTGGAGAATATCCTGCTGCGCCTGGTGCAGGCTGCCGACTACGACATCGAGCTGGCCCAGCGGGGCATCATCTACGTGGACGAGATCGACAAGATCGCCCGGAAGAGCGAGAACACTTCCATCACCCGGGACGTCTCCGGCGAGGGTGTCCAGCAGGCACTGCTGAAGATTCTGGAAGGCACCGTGGCCAACGTGCCGCCCCAGGGCGGAAGAAAGCACCCCCATCAGGAATTTTTGCAGGTGGATACCACCAACATCCTGTTCATCTGCGGCGGCGCCTTCGATGGCATCGAGAAGATCATCGAGTCCCGCACCGACCGCAAGAGCATCGGCTTCGGCGGCGATGTGGCCACCAAGCAGGATCGGGATAGTGGCGTGCTGCTGGAGGAACTCCAGCCTCATGACCTGCTGAAATTCGGCCTGATCCCCGAACTCATCGGCCGTCTGCCGGTCATCACCACCCTGCGGGCGCTGGATCGGGATCAGCTGGTGGAGATTTTGACCAAGCCTAAGAACGCCCTGGTTAAGCAGTACCAGAAGCTGTTGGAGTACGATCATGTGGATCTGGAATTCCAGCACGAGGCTCTGGAGGCGGCGGCTGACAAGGCGTTGGAGCGGGGCATTGGCGCCCGCGGACTGCGGGCAGTGCTGGAGGCCACCATGACCGAGCTGATGTACGAGGTGCCCTCTGACCCCACCATCTCCAAGGTGGTCGTCACCCCGGACAGCGTGCTGAAGAAAGGCAAACCCATTGTAGAACATGACAATGCGCGGCTGGATGCGCCCAACCAGGAAGCTGGCGGGGCAGCAGGTCAGGAGTCCGACCAGGTCGGCTCCGGTCACGCATCTTAACGATGTCATCAGAACCAGACAGGCCGCAGGATCGGGGAGATCGTGCGGCCTTTTTCCCCATCAACTCCATCCAACTTAGAAAGGAGTCGTGTATTATGAGCGAATTGGAACACAAGGAAACGATGCAGGCACTGACGCTGCCCACCATGGCGCTGCGGGGCATCACTGTGTTTCCCAGTATGTTGCTGCACTTTGATGTGGGACGGCAAACTTCCATCAAAGCCCTGGATCAGGCGGTGGAGCTGGGCTCCTATCTCTTTCTGGTCCCCCAGAAGGATCTGTCCGTAGACGATCCAGAGCTTTCCGACCTGTACAGCATCGGCACCATCGCCGCCGTCCGGCAGGTGCTGCGCCTGCCCGGTGACAGCATCCGGGTGATGGTGGAGGGCATCGCTCGCGCCCGTGCCATCGAATGTTGGCAGGACAAACCCTTCTTCGTCATGCAGGTGGAGCAGATCCAGCCCGGTGAGAAGACGGCCAACTCCGTCCGCGCCGAGGCGGTCATCCGCATCACCTACGACCTCATCCAGCGCTACTGCGAGCTGTCCCCCAAGACCTCCTCTGACGTGCTGCTGACCGTAGTGGACAGCAACAATCCGGGGTATATGGCGGACTATATGGCCCAGAACCTGTCCATCCGCGGGGAGGACAAGCAGACCATCCTGGAGGAGCTGCGTCCGGTGCGCCGCCTGGAGAAGATGAACCGCATCCTGCGCCGGGAGATCCAGGTGCTGGAGATGGAGAAGGAGCTGGAGACCAAGGTCAAGGAGCAGGTGAGCCAGAACCAGAAGGATTACTACTTGCGGGAACAGCTGAAGGTCATCCAGTCCGAGCTGGGCGAGACCGGCGACGGCATGGACGAGATCACCGAGTACGAGCAGAAGATCAACGCCGCCAAGCTGCCGGAGGAAGTGGACGCAAAGCTCCGCAAAGAGCTGAACCGGCTGAGTAAGCAGCCCTACAGCTCCGCAGAAGCCTCCGTCCTGCGCAACTACCTGGATGTGTGCCTGGAGCTGCCGTGGACGGTGCGGACGAAAGAGCGACTGAACGTGGAGGCGGCCAGAAAGGTGCTGGACGCGGACCACTATGGGCTGGACAAGGTGAAGGAACGCATCTTGGAGTTCCTGGCCGTGAAGCAGCTGGCACCCGACCTCCGTGGGCAGATCATCTGCCTGGTGGGGCCTCCCGGCGTGGGCAAGACCTCCATCGCGTCCTCTCTGGCCAAGGCCATGAACCGGAAGATGGCTCGGGTCTCCCTGGGCGGCATCCACGACGAGGCGGAAATCCGCGGTCACCGGAAGACCTACGTGGGCGCCATGCCCGGCCGCATCATCGCCGCCATCCAGAAGGCAGGCAGCTGCAATCCGCTGCTGCTGCTGGACGAGATCGACAAGCTGGGCGCCGACAGCCGCAGTGACCCTTCGGCGGCGCTGCTGGAAGTGCTGGACGCGGCGCAGAACGCCACCTTCAGAGATCACTTCTTAGAGCTGCCCTTCGACCTGTCCGACGTGGTGTTCATCACCACCGCCAACGACCTGAGCACGGTCTCCCGGCCGTTGCTGGATCGTATGGAGGTCATCGAGCTGAGCAGCTATACCGATGAAGAGAAACTTCAAATTGCCCGGCGGCATCTGCTGCCCAACGAGATGAAGCGCCACGGCCTCACCGGCCGCAGCCTGCGGGTCACCGACGGGGCGATTCGGGAAATTATCACCGGTTACACCCGCGAGTCCGGCGTCCGTCTGCTCCAGCGGGAGCTGGCGTCTGTGTGCCGGAAGGCGGCGATGGAGCTGGTGACCACCGAGACAAAACGAGTCACCGTCAACGGGGACAACCTGGAGCACTTCCTAGGCATCCGCCGCTACCATCCGGAGAAGCTGGATCACACCCCTCAGGTGGGCTTGGTCAACGGCCTGGCCTGGACCAGCGTGGGCGGCACCCTGCTGGAGGTAGAAGTGAACGTGGTGCCTGGCTCCGGCAAGGTGGAGCCTACCGGCAACCTGGGTGACGTGATGAAGGAGTCCTGCCACTCAGCCATCTCCTATATCCGCTCCCGCGCCAGTCAGCTGAACATCGACCCGGAGTTTTATCAGAACAAGGATATTCACATCCATTTCCCAGAAGGCGCCGTGCCCAAGGACGGCCCCTCCGCCGGCGTGACCATCACCACCGCCATCGTCTCCGCCCTGACCAACACGCCGGTGCGCGCCGACGTGGCTATGACCGGGGAAGTGACCCTGCGGGGGAGAGTGCTGGCCATCGGCGGGCTGAAGGAGAAGACCATGGCCGCCTATCGCAACGGCATCCAGACGGTCATCATCCCGGCGGAGAACCAGAAGGACTTGGAGGAGATCGACCAGACCGTGCGGCAGGCACTGCACTTTGTGCCGGTGGAGCAGGTGGACGAGGTGCTGGCGGAAGCGCTGGCCTACCCGGTCACCACCCCCGATGCCAGCAGCGACGTGCCCGCCCTCCCGTTAGAAGACAGCACCGCACAGCCTGCCGCTGTGGGGCTGCAGCAGTGAGGTAAGAGATGAATCTACACAACGCGGAATTTATCCGCTCCTCCGCCAGCAAGAAGGATTTTATCCGAGACGGCCGTCCCCAGATCACCATGGCCGGCCGCTCCAACGTGGGCAAATCCTCGGTCATCAATCGTTTGCTGGATCGGAAGAATTTTGCTCGGGTGGGCAACGCCCCCGGCAAGACCAGTCAGGTGAACTACTTTCTGATCGACAAGAAGGTGTACTTCGTAGACCTGCCCGGCTACGGCTACGCACGGGTCTCCCACGCGGAAAAGGCCCGTTGGGCACGGCTTATGGAGGACTATTTCGCCGACGGGCAGATCACCGTGGGTCTCCTCATCGTGGACGCCCGCCACAAGCCCACCGCCGATGATCAGACCATGGCGCAATGGTTCCACGAGACCGGATGCCCCTTCATTGTGGTGGCAAATAAGCTGGATAAGTTGAAGAAATCCGAAATTGAGGGCAATCTTCAGCGCATCCGCGAGACATTGGAGCTGGCGGAGGACGAAAAACTCATCCCGTTCTCGGCGGAGAAGGGGACAGGGAAGCAGGAGCTGTTGACGGCGCTGTTTGACAACCTGTAAAGGACAAAGCCCTTTCACGAAAATGCAAGCATTTTCGTGAAGCATATTGCACTTTATTCCAGTATCTTTGATACCGGAACGCTGTGAGACAGGAATGGACACCGGATAGGACTTCCTATCCGGTGTTTTTCTCTTGGACACAAAATTGAAAAAAGCTCTTTACAATAGCACTTTATCGTGGTAATATATTAGTGCATTTTGATTTTCCTTTTTTGAGGAAGCATCCAAACACTTAAAAACCAACTACTTAGGAGAGAAGCACTATGAAGAACATGAAGAAATTTGCCAGCCTGGGTCTGTCCCTGGTGATGATGCTGTCCCTGGCCGCTTGCGGCGGCTCCAAGACCCCTGCGGCCTCTGGCTCTGCTGCACCCGCTGGTTCCGCCGACGGCTCCGCTGCCGCCGCTGAGAGCGATCTGGAATACGTCAAGGGCAAGGGCAAGCTGGTCGTCGGTATCACCGATTTCGCTCCCATGGACTACAAGGACAAGGACGGCAAGTGGATCGGTTTCGATGCTGATAATGCCACTGCGTTTGCTAAGTCTCTGGGCGTCGATGTGGAATTCATCGAAGTGGACTGGGACAACAAGATCATGGAGCTGGACTCCAAGAGCATCGACTGTGTCTGGAACGGCATGACCCTGACCGATGAGGTCAAGAACTCCATGGAGACCTCCAAGCCCTACTGTGAAAACGCACAGGTCGTGGTCGTCAAGGCCGCTGACGCCGACAAGTATCAGGACACCGACAGCCTGAAGGATCTGAAGTTCGCCGCTGAAAACGGTTCCGCTGGCGCTGCTGAGGTCAAGAAGCTGGGTCTGAAGTGCACCGAGCTGAACACCCAGGCAGACGCTCTGATGGAAGTCGAAGCCGGCACCTCTGACGCCTGCGTCATCGACCTGCTGATGGCCGGCGCCATGATCGGCGAAGGCACCAGCTACACCGACCTGACCTACACCGTCAAGCTCAACAGCGAAGAATACGGCGTTGGCTTCCGCAAGGGTTCTGACCTGGCAGCCGCTCTGAACGACTTCTTCGCCGCTTCCTACAAGGACGGCTCCCTGAAGAAGACCGCCGAAACCTATGGCGTTCAGGAATCCCTGATCGAGCAGTGATCGGCACAGCCATTCATTTATAATGTTATCCATCGCAAAGGCAGAGAGATTCCTCTCTGCCTTTGTGGAGGTTTTCGGAAGCGAGGTTTTCATTGATGTTCCTAACCGTCACCTTATCCCTGTTCGAGGGCTTAGCCGTCACCGTCAAGCTCTTCGCGCTCACCCTCCTGTTCGCTCTGCCTCTGGGGCTGGTCATCAGCTTCGGCTCCATGAGCAAACTGAAGGTGCTGCGCTACCCGGTCAAGACGCTGGTGTGGATCGTCCGAGGCTCCCCCTTGATGATCCAGCTCCTCATCGTCTACTACGGCCTGCCCATCGTCTTCGGTATCCCGCCGCTGCCTCGTTTCCCGGCAGCGCTCATCGCGTTCGTCTTTAACTACGCCTGCTACTTCTCTGAAATTTACCGCGGCGGCATCGAAGCCATCCCCAAGGGACAGTACGAGGCCGGTCAGGTGCTGGGCATGACCAAGAACCAGATCTTCTTCAAGGTCGTCCTCCTGCAGGTGGTCAAGCGCATCGTGCCCCCCATGTCCAACGAGATCATCACCCTGGTCAAGGACACGTCGCTGGCCCGCATCATCGCCGTGTACGAACTGATCTGGAGCGGCCAGACCTTCATCAAGAGCGCCGGCATCATCTGGCCCCTGTTCTACACCACCGTGTTCTACCTGGTGTTCAACGGCGGTCTGACCCTGCTGTTCGGGTACATCGAGAGAAAACTTGATTTCTTCAAGTGCTGAGGAGGATAGAATCATGGCGATGTTAGATGTGAAGAACATTAGTAAGAGCTTCGGCGCAACCCGCGTCCTGGAGGACATCAGCTTCTCCCTGGAGCAGGGGGAGACGGTGGCGGTCATCGGCGCCTCCGGCAGCGGCAAGACCACCCTGCTGCGCTGCCTGACCTACCTGGAAAAGGCGGACAAGGGCACCGTGGCCATCAACGGTCAGACGGTCTTCGACGCCGCCAGCCAGCACAAGCTCACAGACAGCGAGCTGCGGGATCGGCGGCTCCACTTCGGGATGGTCTTCCAGTCCTTCAACCTGTTCCCCCAGTACACCGCGCTGGAGAACGTCATGCTGGCCGGTCAGCTGCTGGCCAAGGAGCGGCCGGACTACAAGAGCCGCAAGAAGGAGATCAACCAGGAGGTGGAGGCCAAGGCCGAGGAGCTGCTGGCGCAGGTGGGGCTCAGCGACCGGATGGGGAACTACCCCCACCAGCTCTCCGGCGGACAGCAGCAGCGTGTGGCCATCGCCCGCGCGTTGGCCCTGGAGCCGGACATCCTCTGCTTCGACGAACCCACTTCCGCACTGGACCCGGAGCTGACCGGGGAGGTGCTCAAGGTCATCCGCTCCCTGGCGGAGCGCAAGATGACCATGGTCATCGTCACCCATGAGATGGCCTTCGCCCGGGACGTGGCCGACCGGGTCATCTTCATGGATCAGGGCTATATCGTGGAGCAGGGGAAGGCGGAAGAGGTCATCAACAACCCCAAGGAGGAGCGCACCAAGCAGTTCCTCTCCCGATACGCATCGGAACAGTCTTTCTCCTAATCTTTTTGCAAGGTATGTTGCATCCAACGGCGGAGCGCAGGGGCGTTCCGCCGTTCGTTTGCCTGTTTGTGAACATACAAACACACCCTGATTTTTACTGTAATGTTAATTTGTACATGAAATAGGGAAGTGATAGCAGATTTGTGACCGAAATGAGGTCAGTTTTGAGAGAGAACGGCAAAAAGGGAAAAAAGCTGAATGGTTTTTTGGGCAAAATGACGAAAAAGTTCAATCCGTCCCTGAAAGACAGATGCAAGGCCAAAGCCAGCGATTCCCTACGAATGTCCGCCAATGGCGGACAAAATGTGACGGATTCCTTTCCAAACTGTGAATTTTCTGCGACAGCGCCCCTTCTTTCTGGCGATAATCCCACTTGCCAAATCGGATGAAAGTGCGTAAAATAACAGTACATTTTAATAATGGTTCACCAGGGCGTTTTGACCTCTCTTGCCAGAGCGCCCAAATCAAAACAGGAGGAAACAACACAATGAAAAAGTTAACAGCACTCGTGCTGGCACTGTGCATGGCACTGGGCCTGGCCGCTTGCGGCGGCTCCAAGGACACCGGTTCCGCAGCAGGCAGCACCGCAGCAGCCAGCGGCGATACCGTCAAGATCGGCGTCTATGAGCCTCAGTCCGGCGACAACGGCGCAGGCGGCAAGCAGGAGATCCTGGGCGTCCAGTACGCAAACTCCGTTGCCCCCACTGTCGAGATCGGCGGCAAGACCTATAACGTCAAGCTGGAGATCGTTGATAACGAAAGCTCCAACGACAAGGCCGTCAGCGCAGCCAGCCAGCTGGTCTCTCAGGGCGTCTCCGTTGTCCTGGGCTCCTATGGCTCCGGCGTCTCCATCGCCGCTTCTGACACCTTCAAGAACGCAGGCGTTCCCGCCATCGGCATCACCTGCACCAACCCTGCTGTCACCGCAGGCAACACCCATTACTTCCGCGCTTGCTTCATCGACTCCTTCCAGGGTCCCGTCCTGGCAAACTATGCCTATGACAACCTGAAGGTCAAGAAGGCTTACTGCCTGAGCAAGCTGGGCGATGACTACTCCGGCGGTCTGGTCAGCTACTTCACCAAGCAGTTTGAAAAGAAGGGCGGCCAGGTAGTCAAGGCTGAGTTCCCCGAAGGCAACAGCGACTTCACCTCCTACATTGCTAACGCAAAGAAGGAAGGCTGCGGCGTATTCTATGCTCCCATCTCCATTGAAGCAGCACAGCTGGTCATCAACCAGGCAGCAAGCCAGAACCTGGGTATGCCCATCCTGGCAGGCGACACTTGGGACTCCAACGTGATCCTGGAAGCTGCAAAGGGCACTGACGTGAAGATCGACGTCACCACCTTCTATGCTGACGGCACCAACAAGGAATTTGAAAAGGGCATCAAGGAATGGATCAACGCCGACTCCACCAACCTGAAGAACAACGGCGGCAACGACACCCTGTCCGCAGTTTCCGTTATGGGCTATGATGCTTATATGCTGGCTCTGGAAGGCCTGAAGGCAGCTGGCAGCACCGATCCTGCTGACGTTATGAAGGCTCTGCCCAGCGTCTCCTATGACGGCATCACTGGCACCATCACCTTCGACGAGACCGGCGACGCAAAGGTCAAGACCGCTTACGTCAAGAGCGTTGACAACAAGACCGGCACTTGGGTTGGCGGCGGCTCCGTCACCATGGACGAATAAGATCCAGGTCTGAACGCGATTTTAGTCGGCACATTCACAAGTATGAAATGCGGCGGGGGCCTGACGGTCCCCGCCGTCTATGCGTTTGCCTCTGATCGGGGCGGCGCAGCCGCGCACGCAAACCATTCTTCCGAGGAGGAACAACATGAGCTTTATTCAGGAAAACCTGCCGTTCCTATTGGCAGGTATCTCCGTAGGCGGCCAGTACGCTCTGATCGCCATCGGCTACACGATGGTATACGGCATCCTGCGCCTGATCAACTTCGCACACGGTGACGTGTTCATGGTGGCGGGCTTGGTCATGGTCTATGCAGCCACCGCTCTGCCATTGTACATCTCTATCCCACTGGTCATCATCCTGACCGTCATCCTGGGTGTGGCCATCGAAAAGGTGGCCTATAAACCCCTGCGGACCGCACCGAGAATGTCGGTCATGATCTCCGCCATCGGCGTGAGCTATCTGCTCCAGAACCTGGCCCTGTACGTCACCGGCGGCCTGGCCAAGGTCTATCCTCAGATCCCCGGCCTGTCTGCCAACGTCACCATCGGCGGCGCGTCCACCAAGTGGGTCACCATCATCACCCCCATCCTGACCATCATCCTGGTGGTCATCCTCACCCAGCTCATCAACCACACCAAGATCGGTATGGCCATGCGGGCGGTCTCCCGTGACTTCGAGACCAGCCAGCTGATGGGCATCAAGATCAACAATGTCATCAGCATGACCTTCGTCATCGGCACCTTCCTGGCCGCCATCGGGTCCCTGCTGTACTTCACCAATTATCAGTCCGTCGTCCCCACCTCCGGCGCTATGCCCGGCCTGAAAGCCTTCGTGGCTGCGGTCTTCGGCGGCATCGGCTCCATCCCCGGTGCGGTCATCGGCGCGTTCATCATTGGTATCTGCGAAAACATCATCAAGGGTCTGGGCTGGACCACCTTCTCCGATGCGTTCACCTTCGCCCTGCTGATCGTCGTCCTCTGTGTCAAGCCCACCGGCCTGTTCGGTGAGAAGGTCACAGATAAGGTGTAAGGAGGGTATGGAAATGACAAATAAAAAAGCCAAGACCCTGCGCACCATGTTGGCCATCGTCCTGTTTTATATCTTACTGTTCGTGTTGGAGCAAGTCGTCCCGTCTTCCTCCATCCTGTTCCCGGTCCTGAAGAAGACCGCCGTCTACGCACTGGTGGCCGTCTCCATGAACCTGCTCAACGGCTTCACCGGCCTGTTCTCTCTGGGTCAGGCGGGCTTCATGCTGCTGGGCGCTTACACCTACGCCATCATCATGGTTCCCGAAGCCTCCCGCGAGAGCGTCTACCGGATGTTCAGCGGCGAGCACTGGGTCAAGTTCTCCCTGGCGGACATTTTTGGCACCACCGGCGCCGGCGCTGTGGTGGGGATGCTCATCGCCCTCATCCTGGGCGGCTTGGTGGCAGCCCTGTTCGCCTGGCTCATCGGCCTGCCCGTCCTGCGCCTGAAGAGCGACTATCTGGCCATCGCCACCCTGGGCTTTGCGGAGATCATCCGCGCCATCTTCCAGTGGGACAAGCTCGGCCCCCTCACCAACGGCGCAAACGTCCTGGGTGGGTTCCCGTACTTCAACTCCACCGTGGCCTACTACCTGGTGGCCGGCGTGTGCATCGCCCTGATCGTCCTGCTCATCAACTCCACCTACGGCCGTGCCTTCAAGGCCATCCGTGACGACGAAGTGGCCGCCGAGGCCATGGGCGTCAACCTGTCCCGCCATAAGATGATGTCCTTCGTGGTCAGCTCCTTCTTCGCCGGTATCGGCGGCGGTCTGCTGGCGATGTATCAGTGCATGGCACAGGCCAACAACTTCAAGACCAACATGACCTACGAAATTTTGCTCATCGTCGTCATCGGCGGTATCGGCTCCATCTCCGGCTCCGTCATCGCCAGCTTCCTGTTCACCGCCTGCAACGAGTGGTGGCTGCGTTTCCTGGACGACGACTCCCTGGGCATCTTCCTCTTCCGCGGCGGCTTCCGGAAGGTGGTCTTTGCCGTAGTCATCATGGTCATCGTCCTGTTCTTCCGTCAGGGTATCATGGGCGATAAGGAATTGCCGGAGAAGTTCCGAGACTGGAAAGCGAAGCTCCAGCGCCGAAAAGAGAAAAAGGAGGCAGTGAAATGAGTGAAAACGTCCTCCGTGTGGAAAATGTAACCATGCAGTTTGGCGGCGTGGTAGCCGTTGACAATATGAACCTGGAGGTCAATCGGGACGAGATCGTTTCCCTGATTGGCCCCAACGGCGCAGGCAAAACCACTGCCTTCAACGTCATCACCGGCGTTTACGCCCCCACCAACGGCTCCGTCTACTTCCAGGGGAACAAGATCATCGAGAATCACCCCCAGGGCAAGATGAAGAAGCTGTATAAGGGGGAACACACAGGCGATTACAAGCACGTCCTCCAGCCCACTCCTGATAAGGTCACCAAGCTGGGCATCGCCCGTACCTTCCAGAACATCCGTCTGTGGAAGTCCCAGACTGTCTTTGAAAACGTCCTCATCGCCAAGCATTGCCGCGTCCACGCTGGCATGCTCTCTGCCACCTTCCGCATGAACAAGGCGGAGGAGAAGCGGCAGCGGGAAGAGTGCGCGGAGCTGCTCCACGTGCTGGGTCTGGACGACGTGCGGGATGAGCTGGCCACCTCGTTGCCCTACGGTGAGCAGCGCCGGGTGGAGATCGCCCGTGCCCTGGCATCCGAGCCGTCCCTGCTGCTGCTGGACGAACCGGCTGCCGGTATGAATCCCCAGGAGACCAATGAGCTGACTGAGTTCATCGGCCGCATCCGGGATGACTTCAAGCTGACCGTCTTCATGATCGAGCACCACATGGACTTGGTCATGGATATTTCCGACCGCATCTACGTGCTGGACTTTGGCAAGCTCATCGCAGACGGTACGCCGGATGAGATCCAGAACAACCAGCGGGTTATTGACGCATATTTGGGGGTGGCTGACGATGCTTAAAATTGAAAACCTTCACGTCGCTTACGGCGGCATCCAGGCCCTGCGCGGCATCTCCCTGGAAGTGCCTGACGGCCAGATCGTCACCCTGATCGGCGCCAACGGCGCTGGCAAATCCACCATGCTCCGCACCATCACCGGCCTGGTCAAGGCCCAGAGCGGTTCCATCCAGTGGAACGGCAAGGAGCTGATTGGCCTGTCCATCGACCAGATCATCAGCGAAGGCATCGCCATGTCCCCGGAGGGACGGCGAGTGTTCGCCGACCTGACCGTACTGGAAAACCTGAAGATCGGCGCATACCTGCGTAAGGATAAAGCGGAGATCCAGAAGGACATCGAGTGGGTCTATTCCTTGTTCCCCCGGCTCCAGGAGCGGAGCTGGCAGGCTGCCGGTACCCTGTCCGGCGGCGAACAGCAGATGCTGGCGGTGGGGCGTGCCCTCATGAGCCGTCCCAAGCTGATGATGCTGGACGAACCGTCCTTGGGTCTGGCACCGCTGGTGGTGCAGGACATCTTCTCCATCATCAAGGAGATCAACAACCAGGGCGTCACCGTCCTGCTCATCGAGCAGAACGCCAACATGGCGCTGAAGACCGCCGACCTGGCTTACGTGCTGGAGACCGGCAACATCACCATGCGCGGCACCGGTGCGGAGCTGCTGGCCGATGAAAAGGTCAAAGAGGCTTACCTGGGTAAGCACAAAGCAAAATAAAAGCGCAAAACAAAAGCACGGCTCAATGAGCCGTGCTTTTTCTCTATCGAAACTACCTTACTTCCGGTCGAACGCCGGGTTGGTGAGGTAGACATTTTTCTGATTCATCTTGGCCTTAGCCAGCTCTAGCGCCTCGCCGAAGCGCTGGAAGTGGACGATCTCCCGCTCCCGCAGGAAGCGGATGGCGTCGGTCACGTCCGGGTCGTCGCTGAGCCGGAGGATGTTGTCATAGGTCAGCCGTGCCTTCTGCTCAGCCGCCAGGTCCTCGGTCAGGTCGGCGATCACGTCGCCGGTGGACTGCATACTCCCCGCCGACCAGGGGAAGCCGGAGGCGGCGGTGGGGTAGATGCCTACCGTGTGGTCCACAAAGTAGGGGGCGAAGCCGCTGTTCAGGATCTGCTCCTCGGTCAGGTTCCGGGTGAGCTGGTGGACGATGGTGGCGACCATCTCTAAGTGGCCCAGCTCTTTAGCTCCGGGGAATTGTCGGTAAGGATACAAATTAAAGCAAGTGCATGAAGAGCATGATCTGCATATCGGACGGCTGGTAGCGTCCGCCGGTGGTTTTGGAGTATTCGATGCGCTGGAGGATGGTTTTGAGCAGGGCGTGTTTCTCTTTCACTGACTGGCAGTCGTGGTAGGTGTCCAGCACGTGCTGGATTTTGGGCACCAGCTCTCGGCGGGAGCGCTCCGCCCGGTCGATGGTGTCCAGCTGCTGGGTGAGCTGGTCGATCTGCGCTTGGACGTCCACTCGGCGGGCTTCCAGGGTGGCGCTTCGGGACAAAAAGACCTGTTCGGTGTAGATGCCACGCTCCAGGAAGTCGTAGAGCTTCCTCTGCTGGGCCTGCACCTGTTCCAGCTCCTTCTCCTGGGCGGCCAGACCCATGGCCAACGTCTCCCGATCGCCGGTGGGCAGGGCAGCGCCGACGGGATCCGCGCCTAGGCGCAGCTCGTTCAGGGTGTTTTCCAATGCTTCCAGCACAGCGTCTTCCACCATGCTCAGGTAGGAACCTTTAGTGGGACAGGTGGGGTAGGCACAGATGAGTTGGGGCGGAATGGACTTGTATGGTCTGCGCACCATGGCACGGCCGCACACAGAGCAGTAGCACAGTCCGGCCAACGGATTCTTCTGCGCCATCTGCTTTGGGCCGGGACGGCTGGGGTGGGTGGCGAACTTGGCTTGGGCGGCATCCCAACATTCGCGGGTCACCAGCGGTTCATGGAGCCCCTGATAGACCGGGTATTCCCCGAAGGCGGCGCGGCTGCGGGTGGCTTGCCAGGTGCCGGTGGCTTTGTGGTAGGTTTTTTGCTGCTTCCGCCAGCCCCAGCGGATGAGGCCGCAATAGACCGGGTTTTGCAGCAAGTCCCGCACCGTGGAGGCCGTCCAGGTCTGACGGGACGGGGACGGGATGCCGGACTGGTTCAGCTTGGTGCAGATGGCCTGCAAGCCCATGGGGTGGATGACCGTGCCGTCGGAGCGTCCTTCCACATACCAGTGGAAGATGTTCCGCACCACCGGAGCGGTCTCCGGGTCCGGCTCCAGCCAGAACCCCTTGTCTTGAGCCAGCTTCACACGGCGATAGCCGTAGGGCGGCGTGTTGCCCACCCATTTGCCTTCCTTCACCGACGCCAGGCGGCCACGCTGCAAGCGGCGGTTGATGACCTTGTACTCCCGCCGTGCCATAAAGAGGCCGAACTCGAAGTATTCCTCATCGAACTCGTTATTGGGGTCGTAGGATTTCAGGGGGGTGATGATCTTGGTGTCGGTGACCTTGAAGGCCTGGGCAACGATGCCCTGGTCGATGGTGTCGCCACGGGCGAGACGCTCCACCTCCATCACCAGCACGCCCTCCCACAGCCCCTCATCCACGTCCGCCAGCAGCTGCTGCATCTGGGGACGGGCGGCGATGGTGTCGCCGGAGACCACCTCCTCGTAGATGTGGGTCACGTTCAGCTGCTGCGCCGCCGCCAGCGCCAGCAGGGTCTTTCGGTGCCTGGCCAGGGTGTCGCCTTCGCCGTGGGCTTCCGCTTCTAGGTCGACGCGGCTCTTTCTGAGATAGATTGCGTAGGGCATGGCATTTCCTCCTTGTTGTATTTTTATTTGCAAATTGTTCTTATATGATAACAGCGCCCCAGTGATTTCACTGGGGCGTTTTGTATTGCGCTAAGTATTGTGTCATTCACTCTGAGAGACGCCGTATTCCGCCTGTTCAGAGGTGAAGCCTTCGAACTCCAGCTGACTGACCAGCTGCTTATGGGAGAAAGAACCGGTGTTACGATATTCCTTCGCCTTCTTTGCGGCCTGCTCGTTCCAGTCAGCGCCACAGTTATCCGCTGCGTGGGTTGCGTCCTTATTGGAGAACTTCTCATGCTCCAACTGCTTGATCAGACTATCGTGAGAAAATGCCATCGTTCCCAGATATTCTTTGGCCTTCTTGCCAGCCTGTTCCTGCCAGTCAGCACCACAGTTATCTGCCGCATAGGTTGCATCTTCCTCAGAAAAGCCTTCAAACTTCAGCTGGTCGATCAGGCTGTCGTGGGAAAAAGCCATCATATTCAGGTACTCCTCTGCCTTATTCAACGCAGATTCCCGTTCAACGGAGAGCTTTTCATCAGTCTTATCAGCCTTTTTGGCATCCTTGCTGTCGGCAGCATCCGTGGCGGTGCTGGTCGCAGCTTTGTCCGCGTTCTGGCTCGTTGTGCCACTGCCACCACAGGCGGCCAGGCTCAGCACCATCATAAGTGCCAGCAGGAGAGTACACATCTTTCTCATTTCTCGTTTCTCCAATCATTTCACAAATTTCCCGTATGTATGTTACAACGGAATATGCTTCCATGTTACATGATATTCGTAGAAATGACAAATTACGATTGTATGCGATTTTGTATTGCGCTAGTTTAGTCCTGATTTGTGTACCCAGTATTTTGTATAATTTTAGGTGTCCCCTGAAAATGTTTTCTCAATATCCTCCAGGGAGTTGATGAAGGCCAAAACGGCTTTGATTTGCTCATCGTTCATCTTCTCCAGCTGGGCAAGCGCTCTCTGATGTAATTCAGACAGCGTTTTATCCTTGCTGACCTGCTTCAATTTGGGGCCTTCACCAGTTGTAACCCACTCTGCGCTATAGCCGTATTTTTCTTCAATCAATGCAGCCAATGACTGTGACAAGTTGATTTCAGGGTTTTTCAGCAGCTTTGAAACATAGCTTTCCGTGACGCCGATTTCAGCAGCAAATTGTTTTTGTTTCAATCCATTTTCATGGATGATGAGATTCAATCTATCACACTGAGTCAATATTTTCACCTCCAATAGTATATACAATAACAACTAGACTTGAATAAGTCAAGAAAAATCTCTTGACTTATTGAATGAGTTAATATATACTTGACTCATTCAATAACAGAAAGGAGCGGTTCTCATGATGTCGAACAAGGATTCAGCAATTAGGAAAATCACGGTCATGCCGAAAGAACAAGTGGCAAAGCTGCTGATCTTTATGGCTGGCATGGAAGCGGAGCGGACAATCTGTGAAAAATGCGCTTCCGGTCAGGCAGAACAGTGCAGGGAAGCGGGATAGAAGCTGAGGTAAGATGAGAGGGGAGGTGTGAAATCTATGGACGAAAAAAAAGCCCCTCAGCATGACCTTTCGGAACATGAGAGGGAACTTCGATCAATGGAGTTGGAAGCGCAGGTTTACGAGTATAAGGCGAAGTATTACGAAGCGCTTGCGGCGTGTACGCGATCACAGTTGGAGCGGGAACGTGCTAACGAGGCTGAATCTCTTCAGCATTCAGAGTGATAATTTCGACAGAAATCCAGTAGGCGACTGCCTCAATCAGCTTTTTGAGGTCGCTTAAATCGTATTCTTCGAATTTAGGATGATAGTGGGAATGGTCATTTCCTAGCCAGGCAGACCGGGAAGCAACTGTTCTGATTTTAGGATTATCAATCGACTTGATACACTGACCGAGAGGCATTTTGTTGACGTCCTCTTCGTTGTTGTCGGTAAACTTAATCAGATAATCTTTTACGAGAAACTCAAGGGCCTTCCGATATGCCATCCCACAAACCTGAGTGAGCTTTTGGAGTTCAGCTTGGAGTGCTTCGTTATAGATGGAAATAAATCCGGGAAAGTTTTCACTGATTTCTGTGGGCCAATTTTTCTCCAAATCGGATCTAGGAATACAACGCATTGCTTTGTAAGTTTTCCTACTTCTAACAGAATCTTCTTCCAGATACACACCTAAGAAGACTCGTTCACAGGATGCACAATAATGGGTGACGTACAGCCAGTTAAGTGTTTCTTTGGGAGGAAATGCAGCTGTAATGTATTCACCATTAAATGAGGTAAGGCATAAAGGGCAGCGCCTACACGCCTGAATATCGACAGACACATAACGAACACGGTGTTCAGGGTCAAAAAGAATAGCATCATCAATGCGTTTTAGCATAAAATTCCCCCTTTCGGTTGCATTTTATCATAGATGCAGCTGAGGTGCAAGCATTGAGATACAAGCAAAATGAATTGAAGCATCCCGGACAAGCGGATGCACATAAACTCAACCGGAGGTGATCGGATGAGAAAACAGAAAGAATATATCGTTCCCCACGTGGTGAAGACCATTGTAACGTCCAACGGTGTGACGGTACATATCGCCGACAACTACTGTCGCAATCTCACCCCGGAAGAGCGGGAGAGACGTGTGCGGGAAGTCCAGAAGGTGGCCTGGCGCATCATCCACAACTGTGCTGATGCGGGCATCTACCTGTGATCCAACCTGATGAGTGCCGGGTCGCGCCCGGCCGAAACGGCAGTCCTCCTCACTGCCGTCGTTGGAAGCAACCATACGATTCGAGAGAACGGAGGAAACATCATAAACGAAAAAAGCAAGAAGTTCGCGCTGATCGGCGACATGGCGGGTCTGCTGGGCTTTGTGGCCAGCTGTGCTGGCATCGCCTGCGGTATCTTGGAGCGCTATCGGGCGGGGGTCATCCTGCTGGGCGGTGGGGTGCTGCTGTTTGCGGTGGCCATGACCGCCTACCGGGGCATCCGCCGGAAGACGGAGCTGGTCATGTCCAGCCAGTGGAGGGAGGACAACGATGAAATGTCCCTGTATTGACTGCGCCGACCGGCAGGCCATCTGCCACGACACCTGTTCACGCTTCGCGGAGTATCGCAAGCCGCTGGACGCTGCCATTGCCCAGCGGGTGCAAGCTGCACGGGTGAATCGCACGCTCCATGATCTGTATCAGCGCACCCATCTGACGGTGGGCCGGATGGCCCGCCGTTGTGCGGCGGCGCGGGAGTGACAGGAATGGACAAGCTGTCACAACCCAATACCCAGCCTGATGATGGCCAGGAGGCGCCTGGCCGAAACGGGTCGTTGGCGTAATTCGACCCGTCGCTGGAAGCCGCTTTCTTCCCTTAGTGACTCCTACAAAACGATAACATTTTCTTTTTCCTCATGTTATAAAAACTCCTATTTTTTCTTCTTATTTTGCGGTTTCCAGCCCGCCGGTATCCTCTCCGGCGGAACCATGTCGGGGTGCGGGTGCAACTCCCGCCCCTGGCGGAACAGCTCCCCAAATACCCGACCTTAGGTCGGGTCATGCCGCCGCAGTCTGGATGGTGAGACGGCCAGTCCTGTCACAACATTTTGGGTTCATATCCTTCTCTTTTCTACAGATTTTGTTGTGTTTTCGTTACATCCGTGGCAGGAATAGCAGACGTGGGTTCAAGTCCCATCGGCGGCTCCATCTATCAAAATCAAGGGAGGGTGAATCAAAATGGCAATGAAACCAGAGAAACGGAGCACGTCCATTTTGCGCTCTGTGCTGCTGATCTCACAGCGGCTGCTGGCGTCTGCCCAGGCGGTGGACGAGTCCAGCGCTCAGCTGCGGTACGGGCAGGAGTGGAAAGCCTGGGTGCAGCTGGAAAAGGCCGGGCTGTCCCTGACCGGAGTGGAGCAGATGGTGGTTGACCTGCGGGAGGCAGTGCGGTGCTATCAGGACGAGGTGGCGGATGCTGCCATGGCGGCACGGAGTGTGCGAGATGCGGAGGAGTGGGGTCAGCATGGGTGAATATCACTTTTCAGCGGAGCTTGCCCAACAGTATGGGCTTGACGAAGCCATCATGCTCCACAATCTGGCCTACTGGATGCGCAAGAACGCCCTGGATGGCCGGAACATTCACGACGGCCAGGTGTGGACGTTCAGCTCCTTGGAGGCGTTTACGGAGTGGTTCCCGTTTTGGTCGGTGAAGCAAATTCGGCGTATCCTGGCCAGCCTGGAACAGCAGGCGCTGATCCAGAAGGGGAACTACAACAAACGAGCCACCGACCGGACAACCTGGTACACCATCACCGCCCAGGACGTCCTGGGGTACTATGGCATTTCCAACGCAGAGGTGTCCGCCCAAACGGACGATTCCATTCGCCCAAATGGACATACGGCTCTGCCCGAACGGGCGGATGATTCTGCCCATACGGGCGCAGCGTTACCAAAGAATAAACACAAAGAGAAAACAAAAGAAACACACTCTGCCGGTGCGAGCGTGCGCCAGCGAGATCAGTTCGACCAGTTCTGGGCGGCCTACCCTCGGAAGGAGGGCAAGAAGAAAGCCTGGGAACGGTGGCAGAAGCTCGACCCTGACCCGGCGTTGTTTGCGGCGATCCTGTCCGGGCTGGACGCACACATCCGCAGTGAGCAGTGGCGGCGTGGGGTCATCCCGCACCCCACCACCTGGCTGAATGGCGAACGGTGGGAGGACGAGCTGACACCACCGCCGTCTCCGGACAGAGGACGGGTAGAAGAAGGAGGCTGCGAATATGTCTGAGTATTTTGCGCAAGAGCAGTGGGTGGCGGCACAGCAGTCGGTCATCGGCTCCATGCTGCTGGACAAGGGTTGGGTGCCGGAGGTGCTGGCCCAGACCCGTGCGGAGGATTACACCCAGCCCTATCGGGCGCTGTACTTAGCCATCCAGCAGCTGACCCAGGAGGGCACCGCCATCGACGCGGTGACGGTGCTCCATGCGCTGGAGGGCGATGCAACCCAAAACCGGAAGCTGGTGCTGGACTTGCTGGACTTGACGCCTACAGCGGCCAACTGCAAGGCGTACATGGACATCCTGCTGGAACAGGCGCAGCTCAGCCGCCTGCGGGGGCTGGGGTTGGCGCTGGCAGAGTGCCAGACCCACGACGCTGCCAGTGACGCTGCCGCCAGCATCGCCCAGGCGTTGGCCACTCGCACCAATCAAGAAACGTTCACCCAGCAGGATTTGCTGGGGCGGTTCTATGAGCGGCATGACGCACAGAAGGCGGTCAAGTACCTGCCTTGGGGGCTGAAAAAGCTGGATATGCGCTTGTATGCGGAGCTGGGGGATTTCGTGATTTTGGGCGGCTATCCCAGTGATGGCAAGACTGCCTTGGCGCTGTCCTTCGCCTGGGCACAGAGTGAGCAGTATCGGGTGGGGTTCTTCAGCCTGGAGACCCGTGCGGACAAGCTGTTCGACCGGCAGATGTCCATGGTGTGCGGTCTGCCTATGGAGCGTATTAAGCGGCACCAGCTCAGCGATGAGGATTGGCAGGTCATGGCTCACAACGGGCAGACGGTGTATGACCGGCACCTGGATATTCTGCCTGCGGCAGGCCGCACCGCCGCCGAGGTCATGAACCTGGCCAAGGCGAAAAACTATCAAATTATTTACATCGACTACATCCAGCTCCTGAAGGCGGAGAACCCCAGGGCGTCCCGGTATGAGCAGGTGTCGGCCACCTCCATGACCCTGCACACCCTGGCCAACCAGTACGGCATCACCGTGATTGGTCTATCCCAGCTGTCCCGACCGGCGAAGGATCGGGCGCAGGTGAAGCCCTCCATGTCCGACCTGCGGGAGTCGGGGCAGCTGGAACAGGATGCGGACATCGTGCTGCTGCTCTACCGGCTGTATCCCAATGATGGGTCGAAGCCTGACCGGGATTTGAAGATCGCCAAGAACAAGGAGGGCGAGGCGCTGAAGATCATCGCCCTGGACTTTGACGGCAGCACCCAGCGGTTTACGCAGAGACAGGAGCACAAGCCGCTGCGGGAACGAGTCGAGGAGGCTGGCGAGGCGCTGCGGTGGGAGGCTAGTCAGGTGAGTTTGGACGAGACGTGTCCGTTTGAAGGGAGGACGTGAGATGGAGCTGCGAGAAGTGATCGCCTTCTTCCAGGATAAACTGCACACTGCGGAGGAGATGGAAGCCTGGTGCAGCATGAAGGAGGACGAGGACGATGGCCTGATGGCTGCCTGGGCGGAAGAACGGGAGGCGTATCGGGTCGCACTGGGCGTGTTGAAGGAGCGAGTGGAAGGGGCTGGCGAGGCGCTGCGATGGGAGGCTAGTCAGGTGAGTTTGGACGAGACGTGTCCGTTTGAAGGGAGGCCGTAAGATGGAATTGAAGGAAGCGCTCGGCGTGTTGGAGAAGCAGGCGCAATATGCGCAGAGCAGGGTATTGTGGTGCATTGCCCATCAAGAGGATGAGGGAAATCTTCTGTTATGGGCAACGGCACAGAAGCTGTACCAGCTGGCAGTCGATATGCTGCGTGAGAAAGTGGGGCTGCCCGATGTGCTTACATTTCTGCATAATCAAGCCCGGTGGTCGGCATCGCAGGTAATGTGGTGTAGCACACATGGCGCACATGAAGACCGGGTAAGGGATTATGCCAAGGAGCGGGATGCCTATCAAGTGGCGCTGACGGCACTGGAGGAGCGGATGAAATGGGATACCTAAAGATGCAGGGCGGGGAGTGGCTGGTGACGGGACGCTGCTCCAGCCCTAAGTTCAGGCGGGTGGGGAAGAACCACACGCCCTTTTGCACCGTGGGCATTGCTGCCGGGACGAACCCGAAGGAGCTGGATGAGCAGGGGAGACCCAAGCCCATCTGGATCAACATCACCGCTTGGCGCGGGGCAGCAGAGCTGCTGGCCACGGCCCACAGCGGGGATGCAGTGATGGTGACCGGCGCGCCGTACACCAACGAGTATGAAGGTCGGACGTACAAGGGCATCAACGCTGGGTTCGTCTCCATCTCACCCATTGCGGCTCAGAGCGCCCCAGGACATCCCCAGGACGGCGGCTTTGCTGAGGTGACCGAGTCCGATGGGGAGCTGCCGTTTTGAAGGTGCTGAAGATCATCGCCGCCCGGAATGAGGTACAGAAGATCCTGTACACCAACATCAGAATCCGGGACACGGACAATCTAGAGGTCAAGCGGCAGAAGCGAGCCATTCAGACTTCTGTCTCCCGGTACGTCCACTCCAAGCGCCGCTGTGTGGAGATGCTCATTCAGAACAACTTCACGGCAGAGGATTGGTATTGCGTCCTCACCTTCCAGGAGGACAAGCTGCCGCCGGAGAAGGTGCAGGCGGACGCCAAGTTCCAGTATTTCCTCAAGCGGCTGAAACAGGCGGGCTGCTCCGAACTGCGCTACCTGAAGGTGCTGGAGCACCGGCACGGCGCTGGCCGGTATCACTTCCATGTGGTGCTGGCCGGGCAGGGCGTGACTCAGGACAAGCTCCGTCAAGCCTGGGCGGGTACCTACGGGTTTGCACGGGTGGCGCATCTCCGGATCGCATCCGTGCCCAGGCTGGCTGGGTATCTGTGCAAGGAGGCTCCGGATATGGTCAACAAGCGGCTGTATTCCCGGAGCCGTCCGCCCAACGCCTTGCAAGACCCGACCGTGCAGCGGATGTTCGTGCCGGATCACTACCGGCTGGTGACGCCGCGGGGATGCCAGACCGTGGAGCGTCGGCCGCTGTGCGAGAACGCCTTTGGCACGGTGGAATCGCTGTCCTATCTGACGCCGGAGGGACGGGCGAATATGTTTTTAACTATATAGTAAGACTTGAACTATATGTTCATCTTAGAAGGAATCGGGGGATTATGCATTGAAAAAGTTCCCAAGCTGTGATACAATCATAGTGACAAACCGGAGAGCACGCTGTCCCATGTGCAAAGCGAAGCTGCCGGGTGAGTTTCTCCCGGACAGCGCTGTGTCTGGATATATTATCCAGTGCAAGAGCTGCCGGAAAAGAATCCGAATCGAATATCGTAGCGACCAGCTCCGCAGTGCGGAGAGCGTGAACCACGCAAGCGTCCAGTAACTTCACCAGCAGGTGAGGAGACTGGGCGCTTTTTGTTTTGCCTGGAGGTGATAGCCCATGGCGGGAGAAAATTTGACGCCGGAGGTGTTGGCGCGCTGGATCCCGGTGCTGTGTGAGGCGGGGGCGCTGTGGCGGTTTTACAAGACGCAGGAGTGGCGGCGGCTTCGGCAACAGGTACTGGAGCGCTGGCACGGGGAGTGCGCCTGGTGTGCTGGGGCTGCGCCGTCGCTGGTGGTTCGTGCGGAGACGGTGCATCACGTGTACCCGGTCAAGGCTTATCCCGCCTGGGCGCTGAGCGAGTTCGTGACCACGCCGGAGGGCAAGCGGGTGCGCAATCTGGTGCCGCTGTGCCACGACTGTCATGACCGTGCCCATCAGCGCATGGGCTACCGTCCATCGCCGCTGTCCGCGCCGCCGCTGACGCCGGAGCGCTGGTAGCGACACCCCCCATCCCCCTATGCCCCCGTTCACGGGGGATGCCAGCAACGGCAAAGGGGCTCCAGTAAGTGGCGGCTGGATCCGGCTGGAAAGTTTGGTGGGGGACTACAGGGGGAAGATCAGAAGAACACGCCTGCGCACAAAATTTCCGGGGCGTGTGAGGGAAAATCCGGCGGAGACCGGGGAAAGGAGGCGGCCAAACTGTGGCAAAAGTGAAGAGCGTCCGACAGCAGGTGCGGGACTCCATCACCGGTCAGCTGCTGGACAAGTTGGGCTGCGAGAAGCTGCCCAGGGAGCTGGAACACCAGGTGAAGACCTACATGGGGTTCTACGACCGGTTCGGGGCGCTGGAGGCGGCCATTGCCGACTTCGAGGTGGGCGGGAAGCTATATCTGGAGTGCAGCAAGGAACTGCGGCAGGTGGCGCGGGAGATGCGGAGCATCCTGGATTTCCTGGGCTGCCGTCCGCCGGACGGCCATGCGGGCGGGTACATCGAGCTATGACCGGGCGAGATTTGCCACCGTCTGCCCACAGCCCCTATCTGTGGCCGTACATCGATGGCATTCTGTCCGGGCGCATCGTCCACTGTCGGGAACAGGAGCTGATGCTGGAAAACCTGTTGCTGCCGGTGCTGGAGCGGCCGGACGTGTGGTTTGACGAGGGTGCCGTTGCCCAGGGGCTGACCCTGCAAAAGTATTTTTCCTATGACCTGCTACCCTGGGAGGTGTTCTTGTTCGCTGTCATCGCTGGGGTGAAGTTTGTCGGCACCAACGACATCTACTTCGATGAAATCCGCATCATCGTGGGGCGGGGCAACGGGAAGAACGGGTTCATCGACTTTTTGGCCTTCTATTTCATCAGCCCCGCCCATGGGGTCATGGGGTATGACGTGGACCTGCTGGCCAACAGCGAAGACCAGGCCAAGACCAGCTTTGCTGACCTGTTCCAGCTCATCACCCAGCCCGCCGACCCCAAGCAGGCCAGGGCGTTGGCGGCCAACTTCCACGCCACTTTGACCGTCATTGAGGGACGCAAGACCCGCAGCGCCATCCGTTACAACACCAGCTCCAAGCGGGGCAAGGACAGCAAGCGCACTGGGTGCCTCATCCTGGACGAGACCCACGAGTATCTGGACTTCTCCAACATCAACACCCTCCGCAGCGGCATGGGCAAGCGCCGGAACAGCCGGGTCATCGAGATCAGCACCAACGGCAACGTCCGTGGGGCGGTCTTTGACCGGCGGCGGCAGCAGGATGTGGACACGCTGCGCTTTTACAACCCGGAGAACCGGACGTTCGTGTTCTGGTGCCGGATTGAACAGGAATCGGAGTGGGAAGACCCGGCGTGCTGGGGGAAGGCCAACCCGTCTTTGGACGCCTTTCCCACTTTGCGGGCGCAGATGGCCAAGGAGGTGCGGGAGATGCCCTACAACCTGGAGTATTTTCCGGAGTTCATGGCCAAGCGGATGAACTTCCCGGTGGGCAACAAAGACCTTGAGGTGGCCAGCTGGGAGGACATCTGTGCCACCGATCAACCCCTCATCGACCTGGAGGGACGTCCCTGCGTGGGCGGCATCGACTACGCCCGCACCAACGACTTTGTGAGCTGCTTCCTGCGCTTCCGGGTGGGTGGGATGCACTATCTCATCCAACACACCTTCATCTGTGCTCAGAGCCGGGACCTGCCCGGCATCAAGGCTCCTCTGCGGGAGTGGGAGGCCAAGGGGGACGTGGAATTTGTCTACGACGTGGAGGTTCCGGCGGCGCTGGTGGCGGAGTGGTTCGCGGCTCAGGCCAAGCGCTACCAGGTGCTGACCATCGCCATCGACTCCTTCCAGTTCTCCCTGCTCTCTCACGCCCTGCGCAGTGTGGGCTTCGACGCCAAGGATCGGAAGAACATCTGGCTGGTGCGCCCCAGCGACCTGCAAAAGGCGTTCCCGATCATCAACAGCGCCTTCGTCACCCACACCCTGGCCATCGGCGACTGTCCGGTGTTCCGGTGGGCGGCCAACAACACCAAGAAGGAGCGGGTGGGGCAGAACTGGCAGTATGCCAAGATCGAACCCAACTACCGGAAGAACGACCCATTCATGGCCTTTGCCGCTACCTTCGCCGTGGATCACCTGTTGCCGGAGAGCGAGGAAACGGAGTCGCTGGAAGCGTTTCCGGATTTGATGGTCTGGTGACAAAATGATTCGCCGGGAGTCCGGCGTCACAAGGCATTTTGCGGCAGCAAAATCTTGGCGCAGGCGGAATTCACTTCCGTCGAGCAAGTGAAATCCAAGAGGGTTCCCAAAAATCCTTTGGATTTTTGGGAGAACGGAGTCGCTGGAAGCGTTTCCGGATTTGATGATCTGGTAGTTGGTAGGAGGTGAATAGTTGTTTATTACAGACTTTTTAAGGCGGCGGCTGTCCACTACAGAAATACAGGACGCCGCCTACAGTGATGCGGAGTCCCTCCGGTTCCAGGGCATTGCCTATCAGGTGGCGGTGGGCTACATCGAGGAGATCTTGGCCGGATGCGAGTTCCGGGTGTTTGAGGGTGGGAAGTCCGTCCAGAACGCCCACTGGGTGGCACTGAACTATGCGCCCAACCCCAACCTGTCCGCCTATGAGCTGAAACGGGGGTGGATCCACCGGTATTACTACCACAATCAGGCGGCGCTGGTGCCGCTGATGAATCAGCTGTATCTGGCAGAGGATTTCCAGGTGGATGCTCGGCCGCTGGGGGAAGACCAGCTGGTGGGGGTGGTCATCGGGGCGGAAAATTCGTTCCAGCTGAACTACCCGGTGCGGGTGTCCAACGCCTACGTCATCCGTCAGCGGGACAAGCCCATTTTGAACCTGCTCCGGCAGATGTTCCTGAGCTACGACACCATCATGGGCTACGCCCTGGCCGGGTATCGTGCCACCAACGGGGCGAAATATGTGCTGGACTACAGCGGGTATCCCACCGGCGATGACAACTTCGCCACCCTTTGGAAGAACCGGCTGCAACAGCAGGTGAAATCCTTCGCCGAAGCCCAGAACGGGGTGTTCCCACAGACCAAGAGCCTGAAGCTGACCCAGCTGGGACCATCCACCACGGCACGAAAGAGCGCCGATGACCTGATCGCCCTGCGCAAGGACGCCTTTGCGGTGGTGGCGGAGGCGTTCCGGCTGCCGGTGAGCTTGCTGGAGGGGAACATGACCAACATCGGCGACCTGTTCACCCAGGCTATGACCGCCTGCATCCTGCCGGTGGCGCGGATGCTCTCCTGTGAGCTGACCCGCAAGACCTATGCGCCCAGCGAGATTGCTCATGGGAGCCGCATCGTGGTGGACACCACCAACTGCCGGTATGTGGACATCTTGACGGCGGCGGCCAACGCAGACAAGCTCATCGCGTCCAGCGTGGCGGACACCGACGAGGTGCGCGATCTGCTGGGGATGGAACCCATCGGGGAGCCGTGGGCGAAGGTGCATCGGATTACGAAGAACTATGAGCTGGCGTCCAATCTGACGTCAGCGGAAGGGAGTGACACAGGTGCCTAAGCACTACTATTCCATGACGCAGCCCGAACAGGGTGGGCCGGTGGAGCTGTACATCTATGGGGACATCCTCTGTGAGGAGGAACCCACGCCGGGGAGCGTGAGCAGCCATCGGCTGGCCGTTGCCCTGGAGGGGCTGAACGCCAGCGCCGTCACCGTCTACATTAACAGCTACGGCGGCCACACCAGCGAGGGGCTGGCCATCTACCACGCCCTGCAGCGGCTGGAATGCCCCATCACCACCGTCTGTGACGGCTTTGCCTGCTCTGCCGCCTCTCTGGTCTTTATGGCTGGTGACCGGCGGGTGATGCAGCAGGCCAGCCTGCTGATGATCCACAACGCCTGGCTGCCCGCCTGCGGCAACGCTGCCCAGCTGCGGAAGGCGGCAGAGGACTTGGATAAGATCAGCGCTGCTGGGCGTGCCATCTATCGGGCGGCGGTGACCATCAGCGATGAGGAACTGGATGCGCTGCTGGACAACGAGAGCTGGATTGCGCCGGAGGAGGCGGTGGCGATGGGCTTTGCCACAGAGGTGGCGGACGCTGCGTCAAAGAGCCTGCCCAGCCAGTCCTGTGGGCGGCTGGTGTTCCAGCGGCTGCTGGATGGGGCGCAGGTGCCCATCCATGTGGCGGTGTGCCAGGAGCAGAAAACGGAAGCTGACTCGGATTGCGGGGCAGCGATGGAACAGTTTGTGACCAGCGCATTTCAGGCGCTGGGGAAGTGACAAGGAGGAACGTATATGTCTGTAAAGATCACCAACGCAGAGGAACTGGGCAGAGCCATTGCCGAAGCCTATCAGTCCGGCGACCAGGTTGCCCAGGTAACCGCCTGGCAGGGCTTTTGCCGGGCGCTGTCTGACCAGGTGCGGCAGGATGCCGCTGCCATCGGCCAGCAGATGGATGCGGACGCTCTGCGGCAGCGGGGTTATCGGGTGCTGACCCAGGCGGAGCACAAGTTTTGGGAGAAGGTCATTGACGCCATGAACGCGCCCCAGCCCAAGCAGGCCTTTGCCACCATCGTGGGCAGCACCAACGGCGAGGACATGATGCCCACCACCATTCTGGAGGACGTCTATCAGGATTTGCAGCACAGCCACCCGTTACTCAGTGCCATTGGCATCGAGTACACCGGCTATGTCATCAAGTGGGTGCTCAATAACCACACCGCCGCCCCGGCCAAGTACGGCAGCATCACTGACGAGATCACCAAGGAGATCACCTCCAGCTTCACCGTCATCGACACCCATCAGAATATGCTCTCCTGCTACGCTATCGTGGAGAAGGGGATGCTGGACTTGGGGCCGGTGTGGCTGGATGGCTATGTGCGCACCTGTATGGTGGAGGGGATGGCCCAGGCCATGGAGAAGGCGGCCATCTCCGGCACCGGCAAGGACAGTCCGGTGGGCATGGACAGAGACCTGTCCGCCGCCTACACCGATGCCTCCGGCTACACCCAGAAGACTGCTGTCGAGGTGACCAGCTTTGATGCGGCCAGCTACGGCGCTCTGGTGGCCAAGCTGGCCACTGCCGCCAACGGGCAGGCGCGGAACGTGATGGCACACAAGCTGGGGCTCATCTGCAACGTGAAGGACTATCTGACCAAGGTCATGCCCGCCACCACCGTGCTGACTCCGGCGGGGAACTATGTCAACAACGTCCTGCCCATCCCCACGGAGATCTTCCCCACCACGGAGCTGGCAGAGGGGAAGGCCATTTTGGGTCTGCTGGATCTGTACAAGTTCTTTGCCGGCTCCGGTCCGGAGGGGGTCATTGAGTATGACGACTCCGTGAAGTTCTTGCAGAATCAGCGGGCGTTCCGGATGGTGCAGTATCACACCGGCCGTCCGCTGGACAACAACTGCTTCATCCTGCTGGACATCAGCAAGCTGGAGCCGCTGTTCTGGAGCGTGAAGCAGGTGGCAGAGGCTAGTACGGCTGCTGATTCCGGAAGTGAAACTCCGTCCAATCCGTCCGAGGGTGGCTAACCCATGGCGGAGACCGTGACGGCGCTGCTGCCGTTGGTGAAGCGGGCGCTGAACATCACCTGGGAGTCGGAGGAGACGGAACTGCGTCTGAACGACCTGATCGCGGACGCTGTGCCGACCATGCGCTTCAAGCTGGGGGCACCGGAGGGGTTCGACTTCTCCGCGCCCTCCCCGGCGCGGAGCCTGCTGCTGACCTACTGCCGGTACGGGTACAACGGGATGGCGGAGCAGTTCGATGACGCCTACGCCCAGGACTTGCTGTCCGTTCGGGCGGCGTTTTTGGTGGGGGTGGAGCTGAGCTATGAAGCGTGACACGACCTATCGTGACGGGCAGATGGAGGTCTACCGCGCCGCCTCTGCCCGGAACCCGCAGGTCATGAGCGACCTGACCCATGTGGTGACGCTGCTATATAACGAGATGTCCCAGCGGGTGCAGGACACGGAGTTCGCCGGGCAGAAGGGGTTTGACCTGTCCCGGAAGGTGGCCACGCCGCGGCTGCCGGAGGCTATCCCGGCGGACACCACGTTGTGGGTGCTCATCGGGGCGGACTTGTACAGCGTGCAGTGGGTGGACAAGTCGCCTACCACGTTCTACTGGTATATGGAGAGGGTGAGACGGATTGAGAGATAAGATACAAGCGGCGCTGGAGCAGCTGGACAGATATGTGCAGTACGGCAACGTCCGCAACCGCAGCGACGCCCTGCCGGAGCTGAACTACACGGTGTTCTGCCGCAAAACTGCCAAGGTGAACCAGGGACGCACCGACTTGACGGTGTACTGGGAGGTGTCCATCGTGCGGGAGAACGAGGTGCCCATGGATGAGGTGGAGCGGTATCTGGAGACGCTGGGGGCTATCCCCGGTCTGAAGGTGGCCGGGGATGCCATCCAGTTTTGGGCCCAGTACATGGACGGCACCAAGTGCCAGCTGGAGGCGGTGGCGCTGTCCTTTGTGGAGAGCCGGAAACGGAGGCTGTCCTGATGGGCGGCACGATGCACTTGGAGCGGGAGCAGCTGGATCAGGTGTATGACAAGCTGCTGCACTTCGGCAACGAGGCGGGCAAGACGGTCAGTCAGGCGCTGCATGACTCCGCCGAGGTCATTCAGGGGGAGATCCATGGGCTGCTGCCCCAGTCGGGGCGGAGCTGGCCGAAGAAACGGTTGGCTGCCCGCTCTGCCGCGCCGGGTATCGTGTTCCGAGCGGATTTTGGTGACCTGTTCGTGACCATCCGCTCCCGTCCCAACTACAACTATCTGTATTTCCCCGACGACGGCCTGAACACCCGACGCCATGTGGGCAACCAGCAATTTATGCTCCGGGGTGCAGAGGCGGCAGCCCAGGAGGTGGGTCAGCGGGTGGTGACGGCGCTGGTGGAGCGATTTGAACAGGAATAAGGAGGAATGGAAATGGCTGAGGTCTATACCCAGTTTAGCGAGTTTGAATGTAAGCAGATCGGGCTGAAGCTGGACGCCAAGGATACCTATCTTTGGGATTGCATCGGCGAGGTGAGCGTGACCAAGGATCTGGTCAAGGTGGTGAAAAAGTGCCGTGGGGTGGTGGCCAAGTCCCGCACCAGAGAGGCGGGCACGGGCACCATCAAGGTGAAGGCTCACTGGCCCATCGCCCTGCTGTACGCCTTGCAGGGCATGAACGTGTCCGGTCTGAAGACGGGGGTGTACGCCTCCGGTAACGGCTGTATCCATCCGGAGGGGTGTATGACGCTGCTGCTGGAGGACGAGGACGGCAATCTGAAATACAAGGCGTTCCCCCGGGTCACGCTGGCCTCTGAGGTGGAGGACGCGGTGACCAATGGCGAGGAAGAAGTGGCGGAACAGGAGCTGGAATTTACCTACATGAAAGATGATGCCGGCTATGGCTGCTACGAGGCGCTGGCGGCGCAGGTGGATGAGACCACCGCTGGCGCCTGGATGAAGACGTTTTCGACGAGTTTGGTGAAGCCCAGTGGGGACACTGCCGAGAACCCCACCGAGGAAGGAGGCTAAGAGAGGATGCAGCACGCAATGCCCATGACGGTACAGACCCTGGTCTTGCGGAACGGGGAACAGGTGCCTATGACCTTGAATATGTACGCCCTCTATCAGCTGAAACAGCAGAAGAAGGGGCTGTATACCCGCATCAACCACATCCTGATGAAGGGTGCGGAGGACGTGATCGACAACGCCACGGTGCTCTACTGCGGCTATCTCTGCGCCAACCTGGAGACGCTGGAGCAGTGCATGAGCGAGGAGGCGTTTTTGCGGCAGCTGCCGGAGAGCCTGATGGCGGTCATCCGAGCGGCGTCCCAGCTGCTGGGCGTCCAAAACCCTCCCGGTTCCGCAGTGGCCTCCGGCGCTGCGGGCGAGGGCGAGGGGGCGTAACGCTGGTGCTGGAGGAGGTGGCGGACTGGTACACGCTGTTCGTGCTGGCTCACCACATCCCGGAGGAGACGTTCTGGTTTGCTGACCTGGCCTTTCTGTTTGAGGTGGCAGCCAACTGGACGGCTTTTCAGGAGCACCAGGCGTATCTGATGGAACGGGAGCGAGAGAGGAGGCGGTGAGGTGGCCAACAAAAATGAAGCGAAGGTGACGTTCAAGGCGGAGACCGATGGGTTTACCGATGGCATCAAGGCCATCAACACCTCCATTGGCGCCATGAACGCCCAGCTGAAATTGAACTCCGCCCAGCTGGACGGCACGTCGAGCGACACGGAAGCGCTGCGGAGCAATATGAAGCTGCTGGCGGATGCCCAGGCCAGCGCCGGACAGAAGGTGGAGCTGACGCGGATGAAGCTGGAATCTGCGTGCGCGATCTTCGGCGAGAACAGCGTGGAGGCCGACCGGCTGCGCAAGTCGTTGGCGCTGGCGGAATTGCAGGAGGCCAACCTGGGCAAGAAGCTGGATGCGGCCAGCGCCGCACTGGATGCCCAGGAGTCCGCGTTCGGGCAGCTGTCCGGCACCATCTCCCAGCAGGAAGGTGAGCTGGAAGGGCTGAAACGCTCCTACACAAATGTGGTGCTGGAGCAGGGCAGTGAGTCGGATGCGGCCAAGGAGCTGGCCGGACAGATCACGGTGCTGTCCAAGGAGCTGGAAGGCAACCGTGCCACTCTGCGGGAGGCATCCGATGCCGCTGACCAGCTGACCCGAAGCACGGACGAGGTGACGCAGGCGGCAGAGGAAGCCGAGGGCGGCTGGACGATGATGAAGGGGGTGCTGGCTGACCTGGTGTCCAATGGTATCCAGGCGGGCATTGGCAAGCTCCACGACCTGGCCAGTGCCGTGTGGGAGCTGCCAGAGGCCACGCGAGAGTATCGGACGGCTATGGCCAAGCTGGACACCGCCTTTTCCAAGGCAAATTTCTCCGCCGATGTGGCTGCCGGCACCTACCGCACCCTGTATCGAGTGGTGGGGGACACCGACCAGGCCACCGAGGCGGCCAACCTCATCGCCAACATGGCCAAAAATCAGAAGGAGCTGCAACAGTGGACGACCATCCTGACCGGTGTCTTTGGCACCTATGGCGACTCCCTGCCGGTGGAATCCCTGGCGGAAACGGCGGCGGAGACGGCCAAGACCGGAACGGTGACAGGCAGTCTGGCGGATGCGCTGAACTGGTCCAGTGAGGCTGCGACCATGTTCGCAGGGTATATGAACAAGGACGTAAAGACGGCGGAGGACGCCTTCAATGTAGCCCTGTCCAAGTGCTCCAACGAGCAGGAGCGGCAGGCGCTCATCACGGAGACCCTGACCAAGCTGTACGGCGGTGCGGCAGAGCAGTACCAGGAGACGGCGGGAGACATCCTGGACGCCAATGACGCCACGGCACGGTTGGCTGAGGCACAGTCCCAGATGGGCGAGGCCATGGAACCGGCCAACACGGCGTGGCAGAATCTCAAGACCACCCTGATGGAGTCCTTTCTCCCCATCGCCATCCAGCGGGTGCAGGGGCTGGCGGGGCACATTGATGGCCTGTCGGCGGCGCTGTCTGGGGCGATTGGGTGGTGCCAGGAGCATCAGACGCTGCTGACCGGTATTGGCATCGGTCTGGGCGTGCTGGCTACGGCCATTTTGGGCTATAACATCTCCCTTCACGCAACAGCAATCGCTACGGCGGTGGTGACGACGGCAACTGGGGCGTTTGCGGCGGTGGTAGGCTTCTTGACCTCGCCCATCACGATAGCCATCGCCGTTATCACAGCCCTGATCGCCATTGGGGTGGCGCTGTACAAAAATTGGGACACGGTGAGCGCCGCTCTGGGGTCGGCTATGGACTTCATCGGCGGCAAGATCGAAGGGCTGCAACAGTGGTTCGCTGGCTTGTGGGCGTCCATCCAGCAGGCTGGCACGGAGATACTGGCCACCGTCAGCGGTGCCTTCGACGCCATTGGCACCACCCTCCAAGGCGTCTTCGACACCATCCACACTGTGACCCTCAACGCTCTGGACGCCATCCGGAGCTTTTTGGACAGCACGTGGTATGCCTGGCAGGACTTCCAGGCCAGTCTGGCAGACGCCTGGAACAGCGTCAAGGAGACGGCGGCAGCCGTCTGGAACGGGATCAAGGACACCCTGCTGGGGGTCTGGAACGGCATCCGGAGCGGAGTGACCAATGGGGTCAATGCGGTGAAAAACACGGTCAGTGCTATTTGGAATGGCATCAAGACAGTGACCTCAACGGTGTGGAACGGCATCAAGTCCTGCGTGACTGGTGTGGTCGGCGGCATCAAGAATGGCGTCTCCACCGGCATCAACGCAGTAAAGAACACCGTCAGCAGCATTTGGCATGGCATCCAATCGGTGACCACCACCGTTTGGAATGGCATCAAGTCCGGCGTGGTCGGGGTGGTCACTGGCGTAAAGACTACGGTGGGCAATATCTTCAACGGCCTAAAAAATACCGTGTCCTCCATCTGGAACGGCATCAAATCCGCCATCATCACGCCGGTCACGGCGGCCAAGGAGAAGGTGAAGGGGGTCATCGACAAGATCAAGGGGCTGTTCCACTTCAGCTGGAGCCTGCCTAAGCTGAAGGTTCCCCATTTTGGCATCAGTCCGGCGGGCTGGAAGGTGGGCGACCTGCTCAAGGGCAGCATCCCCCATCTGTCCGTGCGCTGGGCGGCCAAGGGCGGCATCATGCGCAACCCCACCCTGTTCGGCGGAGGGGAAGCCGGTGCCGAGGGCATTTTGCCGTTGGAGCGGAACACCTGGTGGATGGACAAACTGGCGGACATCGTGACGGTGCGGATGGCAGGGCAGACCCAGGCCATCGACTATGACCGGCTGCAAGGGCTGGTGCGGGAGCTGGTGGATGGGATGACCCAGCCCATCTATTTCAAAGACCGAGAAGTGGGTCGGATGGTACGGGAGGTGTTGTAAGTGGAAGTCGTATTTCAGAATCACGCTGGCAAGGCGCTGCCGCTGACCCGGTGGCCGCTGATGCTGCAAGACGAGGAGAAGCTGCTCAAGGTCTCCCGCAGCTACGCCAGCACGGAGCGCCGGACGGAGGGCATCACCATCGACCGATGGTTCAAGCGCAGCCAGGAGTTCAGCCTGACGGTGGCCGTCTTTGCAGACAGCGCTGGGGCGTTTTACGACCTGCTGGATGCGCTGGAAGCGGTCACGGTGGCGGACATCGCCGCCCGGAAGCCGGGACGGCTCTATGTGAACGGGCGGAGCTACCTGCCCGCCTACATCAGCGGGTGGGAGGTGAGCGAGTGGGAAGAAGTTGCCTGGGCGACCGACCTGACCCTGACCATGCTCTCCCCCTATCCCTACTGGATGACCGAGACCACCCTGACCTATCTGCCGGTCAGTGCTGGGGCGTCGGGGCGCAAGGCGTATCCCTACCGGTATCCTCATCGGTACGGCAACAGCCTCATCCGCTCCACCCTCACCAACCTCGCCAACGCGCCCTGTGGGTTCCGGATGGTGGTGTTCGGCCCTTGTGACCATCCCATCGTGTACATCAATGGCCACGCCTATGATGTGGCGGTGACGCTGACCGCCGACCAATATCTGACCATCGACAGCCGGGAGAAGACCATCGTGGTCACCGGTCTGGACGGCGGCAAGACCAACTGTCTCCACCTGCGGGGGCGGCAGAGCTATGTGTTCCAGCCCGTCCCCACGGGCACGGTGCCCATCACCCGCAGCGACAACTTCGGCGTGGACGTCACGCTGATCGAGGAGAGGAGTGAGCCGCGGTGGATTTGATTTATACCAACGCAGACCTGGTGGATCAAGGCGTGCTCCAGGACTGTGTGCTGGACTTGGCCTTCGGGACGGACGAGAACGACTTCGAGCTGGAAGTCCCGGCGGACGGGGTGACCCTGGAGGCTGGGGCACTGCTGTACATGGAGGGCACCGAGTACGGCGGCATGGTGGACGGGATGCGCTACACCTCCGCCGATGGGGTCAAGCGGTACACTGGCCGCACCTGGCACGGTATCTTGAACAGCAAGGTCATCCAGCCGGATGCGGGGGCGGACTACTACACCGTGTCCGGAGACGCCAACGCTGTCCTGGCTGTAGTCCTCCAACGGCTGTCCCTGTCCGCCCTCTTTGTGGCGGCGGACGGCTCAAGCGGGTTGTCTGTGTCCTACCAGTTTGGTCGCTACTGCGGCGGCTACGACGGCCTGTGCGCCATGCTGGCCAGTGTGGGCGGGAAGCTGCGGATGGAGGTGCTGGGGACGGGACAGGTGCAGCTGTCTGCGGTGCCGGTCGCACGCTACGTGAAGGAAAACGAGTGGGACAGCGACCGGATGACCATCGACGCCACCCAGCTATGGCACCCGGTGAATCACCTGATCTGCCTGGGCAAGGGGGACCTGCGGGAGCGGCAGGTGGTACACCTGTACGCCGATGCCAACGGGAATCTCTCCACCACCCAGACCAGCACGGGGCTGGCGGAGCGGGTGGCGGTGTATGACTACTCCAACGCGGAGAGCCTGGAGAGCTTGACCGCCAACGGGATGGCCAAGCTGGCGGAATACCGGTCCGGGGACAGCTGCAAGGCGTCGCTGGCGGACAGCGAGACAGTCTACGACATCGGCGACGTGGTGGGCGTCTGGGACAACGTGACGGGGCTGTCTGTGGAGACCACCATCACGAAAAAGATCGTCACCATCTCCGGGGGAGTGGTGACGGTATCCTATAAGACAGGGAGTGATTAAATGGAAAACTATCTGGTGACCGGGTTCACCGGTCAGAACGTGACGGCCAGCCTGGATGCTCATATGCACGCCGCTCTGGTGGGGGCGGGCAGCTATGTGACGGCGGTGGGGAACCGGTTGGCGGCGTCCATCGTGGACACCAACACCATCCGATTGGCCGATGGGGCGCTGTTCTTGCAGGGGCTGTTCGCCTGTATCCCAACGGGGCAGTATGCCGATGTGTCCATCACATCGGGGAGCCAGGGACAGAATCGTCTGGATCTGATCGGGTTCCAGTACACCAAAAATGTGGCCACCGGCCAGGAGACCGGCACCTTTGTGGCCATCAAGGGCACGCCGGTGACCGGGACGCCCCAAGCGCCCGCTTACACGGCAGGGGACTGCCTGAGCGGAGATGTGTCGGCATTCCTGCCGCTGTATCTGGTGCGCTTGACCGGCCTGACGTTGGAGTCGGTCTCCCAGCATCCGGACTGGCAGCAGCTCAAGACCCTCTATGCAGATGAGACCACATTGTCTGCGTTGACCGCTTCCGTCGCAGATCTCCGCGCCAGGTTGACCTCTGCTGTCACAACCCTCCGTGCCGAGATGACCTCTGCCAACGCAACCATCCGCACCGAGATGACCTCTGCTGACGAGGAACTTCGTGCAGACTGTGCATCCCTGCGGCTCCAGCCGGGTAAGACCACGACGGTCACCAAAATGCACTGTGCCGGGATGCTCTCCGGCGCTGCCAAGACCATCAGCTTCTCCATCCCACTCTCGCGTCCGCTGCAATCCAACACCACGGTCACGCTGAGCAACCCCAGCAAAGCCACTATGCGGGTCAGACATGTGGGAGGCGGGTATCTGTGCATGGATACGGCGGTGAGCTCCGTGGGCGAGATCACGTGCGGAGGCAATCGGAACTGCATCAACATCAGTATCACAGCGGCAACGGCTTTTTCGGCTGCCAATAATACGCCGGTGGCGGTGGAGATCACGAACTTTGCTTTCACATTTACGTAAGGAGGGAGGTTGAGATGATCCAATTATCACAGGTCGTCACCGCCCTCTGCGCCCCCATCCTAACCGCCACCTGGGCGGCCATCTGGCGGATGTACCGGCGGTATCAGTCCACCCAGGACGGGATGAAGTGCTTGCTTCGGGCGGAGATCATCCGGGATCATTCGCATTATATGGAGAAGGGGTACATCCCTATCTACGCCATGGAGAATGTGCTGGAGAGCTACACGGCCTATCACGCCTTAGGAGGCAACGGGACGATCACGAAGATGGTGGAGGAGCTGAAACGGCTCCCCACGCGAAAGGAGAATCACCATGAAGGATAAAACGATGAAGGAATGGCTGTACCGCGCAGGCCGCACTGCGCTGCAGGCGGCGGTGGGTGCTGTTGCGGCCAATCTGGTGGCTTGGGTCGGCGGCATCAGTGATGTCGCCAGCGCCAAGACGGTGGCGATCAGTGCGGGGAGTGTGATCGTCAGTGCTGTGCTGGCGGCGCTGATGAACATGGACAAAGAGGAGGGCGAATGACATGAAGATCAGCGCGAAAGGGTTGGCCATGATAGAAGGCTTCGAGGGATGCTTACTGAAAGCATCTAACAAGCTGGATGGCGTATGGACGATTGGTTATGGCCAGACCGGCAGCTACTATGGCAAAAAGGTGGGCAAGGGCATGACCACGACGAAGGCTCTGGCACACGCCTGGCTGCGTGACCACAGCATCAAGACCTATGAGGCGGCGGTAGCGAAGGCGGTCAAGGTGCCTATCAATCAAAATCAGTTTGATGCCTTGGTGAGCTTTGCGTACAATGTGGGCATCGGCGCTATGGCAGGCTCCACCGCGGTGCGCAGGCTGAACCAAGGGGATTACACCGGCGCGGCGGACGCGCTGACTATGTGGACACGGTGCAACGGGAAAGTGCTGCCCGGATTGGTACGCCGCCGCAAGGAAGAACGGGCCTTGTTTCTGACGCCCGTAACACAGGTGAAAAATGCCGAGGATGGACTGCTGCGCAAGGGGGACACTGGCGCAGCCATCAAGCTGCTCCAGCACCGGCTCAATCTGGTGGGCAGTCAGCTGACGGAGGACGGTATCTGGGGTGTGCAGACGGACAGCGCTGTGAGGGGGTATCAGTATAAGGCTGGTCTGACGGTGGACGGTGTTGTAGGCCCCAAGACCCAGGCGGCGCTGGTTCGAGACGCCATTTTAGCGCGGGCGGAGGAGCTGGGGAAGTACCTGGTCAAGCACAAGTGGCACTATCAGGATAAGACCTATCGCGCGAAATCCACCTTTGACGCGACGCGGAAGTTGGAGCACCCCGGCGCTACCTGCTCCCACTACGTTTCCTGGGTCTTGCAGGATGTGGGTTTGCTGGCGGCTGGCAAGCGCATCAGCCATGACAACGGCAAGGTCACCGGCACCGGCAACCTGCTGGGCTGTCAGGTCATCAGTGTTGGCCGGAAGACCTGGGACAAGCTGGCTGACCTGCGGCCCGGTGATGTGTGCGTGTGGGAGAGCAATCTGGCAATCTACGCAGGTGGTGGCAAGTGGTACGACGCCGGAGGCCCATTCCGCGCCAACACCCAGGATGGCCGATACACCGACATCGGTCCTATTGCGCCTTATTATGACCGCACCCAGGCAATTCACTATTTGGTGCGGGCGAAGGTATAATCGGATAATACAAAGCGCCTGGGGCAGTGCTCCAGGCGTTTTTATTTTGGTATCGTGATTCGCTTGCAAGTTAAATCCAAATGCTAAGATCATAATTTTCTCTGGTAATGAGTTTAGCATACTCCGCACCAATGACAATTCCTACAGAAGATAAGTACAAAAAGCGAGCCTCACTATTGTTCCAGTAATCAAAGACTTCTTGCATCTCCGGAACGAGATTGACAACAAGTTCTTGTACAGCTTCCTGATCCATTCTATTCTCAGAGAACAGTTTTTTGATTTTTTTCTGATGCTCCTGCTCCATATTCAACGTCTCTATTAAATTAGTTAGAACCTCTCCAGACACTGCGTTAATCTGCAATAGGCGATCATTATTTAAGCATTTTGTAAATAACTTTGGATACGCATCTACTAAATCTGTTTCGCCGGAAAGACAATCCTCAAACCCTCTCATAAAAAGACCGGAATATGCGTGCAGGAACAAAAGTGAAAGTTTTTTGCTTGATGCTAAATATTGGCTGCATCCTGTAAAGCTTAGATGCTGAAATTCTGATTGATTTCGGCTGACTCCCTTTCTATATATCGGTAAAACTGTATTCTGAATATAATCTACAAAGGTTTTATGGTTATTGACATTAAGATCTAATGTATGTTCAAGGGTAAAAGTCAAAGCAAGTGTAGCCATTTGCGTTTCAAGTAACTTTGGCGCAACCTGAAGGGCCTCACCTAATGCAATTTGAAGTAGAGAGCGAGATGATTCACCGATTCGATCAGCAAGAATATTTGATAATACGGCTGCCAGTTCGGGGGCGCCGGCTTTGATATACGCTTTCTGTGCTTCTGCGAAATCAAATTGCATAGCAGGCTCTCCAAATTCAGCTAGAGCTTGCGCGTCTGTCATCCCCCGTTTAAACAGTTCAGCAGCAAACATATAAAATAGTTCCTTGAATCGCTGTTCTGCCTTTTTATAAGCCTCTCCGTCATATTTGTCCAACGCGTCCCGCACTATGTCAATGCATAATGCCTTTGTGCTATTATAGTCTAATCCTTGATTAACGATGATAGTTCCAGAATTGGCAACAGCTTCGACACCGTAATTGTCTCCAGAGTTTTCAACTGCTGCTTTTCTACTAATGAAATCATGCATTGATTTCACCAGAATTCACCCCCGAAATGACCCCGCGGTTATTTCCTCCGCTGCTAATTGATACATCACCAGAAACTTGGGTATTGTTATTTCCGTTAATACTATTTTTGAGTTTTTTGACCTCATTTTTAGCCTCTATAGCTGCGATTGCGGAAACGACCGCTGCAAGGGTGCTGATTGCAGTTAACACGAAAGATGCTACCTCCATAAGTATTTCTCCTTTTATAACTTGGGCATGACGAATAGGGTATTGACCTCAAATTTAGAATGAATGGGATAAGATGGTTCTGAAATAATTATACCTGAAACTGGCGAATAAATCTATTACTTTTTATTGCGGACAAAAAATAGTTGAAATTTAGTTTTTTATGGCGAATGCGCACTGTTTTCCGTCTAATTCTTTACCAATAATTCTTCGGAGCAGATTCTTCCGTCCCAATATCTGTCAACACCGCCTTTACCTCATCGTAAGGCATCGCGTACCGCTGGCTCAGGTAGCGCAGGGATGCGCCCAGCTCGCCGTCGGGGCCGCCGTACTGGGAGATGATGACGGAGGCCAGCTTGGGGTTGGGTCGGCGGATGTTGATGGGGTACTGCAATTTCTTCTGATAGATAAACATTTAGCACTCCACCTCCTGTCCTGCCGTGCTCTCCCACGGCCACGGGCCGTCCAGCCACGTGTACCGGTCGTCCGCCGCCGCGTCCGTCTGCCGGATGGGGCCGTTGGCCTCCACGTAGGCGGCGTAGCAGCTCTCGGCCAGGGCGCTGTACTTCTGGAACAGGGCGAACGCCTCCTGGTCGTCCTGGTGGGTGTCCAGGTACAGACCCAGCTCGTGTACCACAAAGCACAGCGCTTGCAGCTCGGTCAGCGGCGTCTTGGGCACCGCCGTGCCTACCGTCTTCAGGTGGAAAGGCAGGTTCAGGCCTGGGAACAGGGTGCCCTGGCTCAGTGCCTCCTGGGAACTGTACTTGGATGCGTTGGTCTGTTGGAAGGGGACATAGGGGACCGCCAGCGGCGCGCAGTCAGGCATGGTGCCAAAGTCTCGGGGGCACGCCGCCGGCTGGTTGGGTTGTTTACAGCTCAATTCCATCGCTCCTTTCTATGGAAGAGAAAACCAGTCCTTCGACCGTTTTCCCTCCATTCTATGCCCGACCCGTCCCGGCGTGCGCCCTCGTCACAGGAAAAGCCTTCTCATGGGGCGGTTTCTGTGCTACAATGAAAGGACGTCGCATAGGCTTGTTTCGGTGATGTGAAATGAACAAAGTGATGCGATTATTCCTTTTTTTACTCTTCCTTTTGACCTTATCCTACTGCCTCTACCAGCTGGCTCAGACCAGCACCGCCGCCTCGGCTGTCACCTGTGCCCGATACCCCCAACAGACGTTGATCTTGGACGCCGGTCACGGTGGGGAGGACGGGGGTGCGGTGTCCTTGTCTGGGGTGCCGGAGAGCGGCATCAACCTGTCCATCGTGCTGAAGGTGGATCAGCTGGCGGGGCTGTACGGCGTGCGCACCAAGCTGACCCGGGACACGGACACCTCCATCGCGGACAGCTCCGCCAAGACGTTGCGGGAGAAAAAGCGCAGCGATCTGTACAACCGGGCGGCGCTGGTGAACGAGACGGAAGGGGCGGTGCTGCTCAGCGTCCACCAGAACAACCACTCGGCCAAATCCGCCAGCGGCGCGCAGGTGTTCTTCCACGACGATGGAGAGAGTATCCTGTGGGCGCAGCACACTCAGCAGTTGCTGCGGGAAACCTTGGGCACCGACCCCAAGCGAGAGGCCACCAGGATAGCCAAAAAAGTCTACTTAATGAACCACATCAACTGCCGCGCCATCCTGGTGGAGTGCGGGTTTCTGTCCAACCCCAAGGAAGACCAGCTGCTGCAGCAGGAGGACTATCAGACCAAGCTGGCCATGGTGCTCATGAGCGCCTACCTGACCAGCTGACCAACGGAAGCGAGTGACACCGATGAAAGCAAAGACCATCTTTTTCTGTACCGAATGTGGCAATGAGTTCCCCAAATGGCAGGGGCGCTGTCCCGCCTGCGGCAACTGGAACACCATCGTGGAGCAGCCCTCCGAACGGGTGCGGGGCAGTGCCAAGACCGCCGTAGGCAGTCTGCACAGTCGTCCCCAGGCCAAGCGGCTCAGCGAGATCGAGGACTCGGAGGAGCTGCGCTTCCAGACCGGCATGGGGGAGCTGGACCACGTGCTGGGCGGCGGTGCCGTCCAGGGTTCTCTGGTGCTCATCGGCGGTGCGCCGGGCATCGGGAAATCCACGCTGATGTTGCAGATTTGCGACCATTTGTGTCAGTTTGCCACGGTTTTGTATGTCTCCGGTGAGGAATCCTCCCGACAGATCAAGCTCCGTGCCGACCGGCTGGACATCCGCTGCAAGGATCTTTATATTCTGGCGGAAAACAATCTGGAGGCCATTTTGGACGCGGTGGAGGAGGTCAAACCTCAAATTTTGATCGTGGACTCCATGCAGACCATCCTGACCAATAAATCCGACTCCATGCCCGGCAGCATCGCCCAGGTGAAACAGTGCACCATGGCACTGATGGAGCTGGCCAAGGGAGCGGGCGTCACCGTGTTCGTCATCGGCCACATCAACAAGGAAGGCTCTATCGCCGGGCCAAAGGTGCTGGAGCACATGGTGGACTGCGTGCTGACCTTCGAGGGGGAGGCACACCAGTCCTATCGCATCCTGCGTGCGGTGAAGAACCGGTTCGGCGCCACCAACGAGATTGGCGTCTTTGAGATGCTGGACAAGGGTCTGGTGGAGGTGCCCAACCCGTCGGAAATGCTCCTGAGCGGACGCCCCACCGGTACGCCGGGCACCTGCGTGACCTGCGTGATGGAAGGGGTGCGGCCGGTGCTGGCGGAGGTGCAGGCGCTGGTGGCGCCCTCCGGATTTGCGTCGCCTCGACGCACCAGCAACGGGGTGGACTACAACCGTGCCATGCTGCTGCTGGCGGTGCTGGAAAAAAGAGGTGGGTTTAACGTGGGCGGTCACGACGCCTACATCAACGTCATCGGCGGCCTGAGCCTGGGAGAACCGGCGGCGGACTTGGCCACCATCCTGGCGGTGGCATCTAGCATGAGCGGACGACCAGTGCCAGACGAGCTGGCGGCCATCGGGGAAGTGGGACTGACCGGCGAGCTGCGGACGGTGAACGCCCTGGATCAGCGGTTGGCCGAGGTGCATCGGCTGGGGTTCACCCAGTGTATGCTGCCGGCGCGGAACAGTCGGAAGCTGCCGGAGCTGCCGGGGCTGCGACTGATTCCCGTCAAGAACATCCGAGAGGCGCTGGACTTGCTGCGGAACGGGATCTGACGGCTCGGTGTTGACCGGGCGAGCGTGTTATATTATAATGTAGGGAAGCGTGGACGGTGAGAGGCCGTCCTTTTCCCGCTGTGGGAAAAAGTCAACAAAATCTGACGATTTGGAAGGTTACACCTGGAAAGGGGAGGAATCCCATGGCCAACAACGGCGCTTTTATCGACAAAGGGACCCTTTTGGCGCAGCTGGAATGGATGCGGGACGGCGGCACCCAATACGACCGGTTCCGCACCCCGGCGGAAGTTGACGCTTATAACGCCGCCCTCCGAGATGTGACCCAGCGCATCAAGAGGATGCCCACCCGTTGCGTCACTAACAGCTGGACGGGCATCCAGCGGCGTGCGCCCAAGTAAGTTCGGCGGAACGATTCGTCACATCATGGAAAACCGTCTTTCTGTCACACCGATAGCTGTTCTCAAACCGGGCTGCCAAATGGGACAACGCCTGGGGAAGACGTGGTGACGAGGCGAAAAGGCGGAGATATAAAAGTCAACAAAATAAAAATTTTGTTGACTTCGGGGCATCTGTCTACCATCATATAAAGGAACCTGAGCCTATGAGCACCATATCCAACGCACCCACCATCCTGAAGGACTTCTTGTCCTACCACGAGACGGTCAAGGCCCATTCGGCCAAAACCGTCGATGAATACTTCTTAGACCTGCGCACCTTCTTCCGATACCTGAAACGCAGCCGCGGCCTGGTCTCGCCGGACACCCCGTGGGACAGCATCTCCATTGCCGATGTGGACTTGGAGCTGGTCGGCTCCGTGTCCCTGAGCGAGATCTACGACTATCTCATCTTCCTCAGCCGGGAGCGCCAGCTGAACACCGCGTCTCTCGCCCGGAAGATCGCCGCCATCCGTTCCTTCTACCGTTACCTGACCAGCAAAGCCCACCTGCTGGAGGAAAATCCGGTGCAGGAACTGGACTCGCCGCGGATGAAGAAAACGCTGCCGCGGTACTTGACCTTGGAGGAATCGCTGACGCTGCTGGACGCGGTCCAGGGCAAAAATAAGGAGCGGGATTACTGCATCCTGATGCTCTTCCTGAACTGCGGCCTGCGTATCTCCGAGCTGGTGAACCTGAACGTGTCCGACATCCAGGGCGACACCATCCGAGTGCTGGGCAAAGGCAACAAAGAGCGCATCCTGTACCTGAACGACGGCTGCAAGGCCGCGTTGGAGTCCTATCTGACGGTGCGTGCCATGCTATCTTTGCAACATGAACCGGCGCTGTTCGTCTCCAACCGGCGGACACGCATCACCCGGGCCGGCGTCCACAAAATGGTAAAAAAATACTTGCTCACCGCCGGTCTGGACGCCAGCAAGTACTCCGCTCACAAGCTCCGCCACACGGCGGCCACGCTGATGCTGCAGAACGGCGTGGACGTGCGCACCCTCCAGGAGGTGCTGGGACACGACCACCTGAACACCACACAGATCTATACTCACATCTCCAACGACGACCTGCAGATTGCGGCCAAGGCCAATCCGCTGGCAGATGCACGTCAGAAAAAAGGCAGCTGAAAAGCTGCCTTTTTTGCGCATTTAACAAGGCTTCGCCTGCTGGGCCTGTGCCACCATCCGTTCCAGCTGTTCCTTGGTCTGAATGGTCTCGTCCGGTATCAGATGCCGGGTGCCGATGAGGTGCTCCAGGCACAGGATGGCGGCGTCAAAATACTCCGGCCCACCGGCGCAGCTGCAATAGTCGGTGAGGACGAAGGGCCGCACCCCTGCCTCGAAAAAGTCGGTGGCTGTCTCCAGCACGCAACACCCTAAGTCCAGCCCGGCCAAAAACACCTCCTCCGGGTACTTGTCCCCGTTGTCCTGGAGCAGGAATTTCCGCATGGTCTCGGTGTAGCCGGAATAGCCGATCTTCTCGTCTACATAGTCCACATGCTCCAAAATCTCCGGTGGGATGGTCTGTTCTGCCTCGGTCAGCAGCTTATCCCAGCCCATCAGGCGGATGATGTTACTGCCGGCGGTGTTCACGTAGCGGGTGGCGATGACGCGGTCGAACAATTGTTCGTCCAACAGCTGGTGTATCTTCTGCAGCATCACCTGGTTGCCTGCGTTGTGCAGGAACCCGTTCTGTACGTCCACCAAGATCAACGTCCGTCTCATGAGCACTTCCCTCTCCTCTCTTGAAATTCCATTCACTGCCATCAGTTTGCCGCAGGCGGCTGGTTTTATGCGAGAAAAAATCCACCAGGTGTCCTGGTGGATTTTTTTAGTCGTCAACCTCTGCGTCCAATATCTTGCCGGTCTTGGCGTCGATCTCGTATTCATATTCATACCGTCCGTGCTCAAATTCTACCTGATAAATCATCACTCCGTTCTCCTCCTCCAGCTTGCAGGATAAGTCGCAGATATCTGCCTGTTTCAGCCCCGCGTGGCGGAGTGCGATCTGGATGACATCCCCTCTGGGCAGGTAACCGGTCATCACCGGAGCGGCGGCGTCCTGCTTGGGCTTAGCGGGTTTTGATGTGTTATCTTTGGTGGTCGGTTGGTCGCTCTTGGTGGCGGGTTTGGTCACTTTTTCCGTGGTTTTGTTCGGTTTTTTCATTGTTTTTGTAGACGAATCGTTTTTTTCTGCCGTTGTGACAGTCTGCTTCGACGGCTGCTGCACATCCTCCGCCGGCGGCAGGGGTTCCGTGCTGTCTGCACTGGAAGCATCCGTGCCTTCCGGCGTGTCATCAGACTGAGCTGGTGCTGCCGCACTGGCAGTGTGCTGCCCCAACGTGGGCGGCGTGGACTGGCTGGCGCTGACAGGCTGACTGGTGTGCTGTCCGTGAGCGGCGCACCCGGCCAGGCACAGGCAGAGGGCGACTATCAGCCCTCCCAATGTTTTTTTCATGTCTCTACCTCCTGTCGTGCGGGAAAGGTGACGAAAAACCGACTGCCCTCTCCCGGCGTACTTTCTACTGAAATGCGTCCGCCGTGCTGGCGGATGATCTGGTCACACATGGCCAGACCCAACCCCAGCCCGCCGGATTTCCGTGCGCGGGCACCGTCCACCTGGTAGAAGCGCTGGAAGATGCGCTTCTGGTGCTCCGGCTCGATGCCCACGCCGTCGTCGGCTACGGTCAGTGTCACGGTGTCGTGGTGGCAGGTCAGGGTGACCAAAATTTCCGACTTGGCGTAGCGGACGGCGTTGTTGAGTAAGTTGATGACCAGGCGGATCATCATGTCCTGATGCACCTCCGCCGTCACCGGTTCCAGCTCCCATCGCAGGGTCAGATGCTCCGGCAGCAGCTCCTGCTGGTCCTCGCAGATGACCTCCACCAGCTCGGTCAGGTCAGTCTCCTCCCGTGCCAGCTGGGTCTGACCCCGCTCCATCCGGCTCAGGGTCAGCATTTCTTCCGTCATCCGGGACATCCGTTTCCCCTGCCGCTGGATGACCTCCAGGGCGGCGGTCTGCTCCGCCTGCTCGGCCCCTAAGGCGTACTGGCACTCGGCCAGGATGACCGCCGTGGGCGTCCGCAGCTCGTGGGATACGTCGGAAATGAACTGCTGTTCCGCCTGGAAGGAGTCTTCCAACCGGTCGAACATCCGGTTCAGCGTCCCGGCCAGGTGATACAGCTCGTCCCGCTCCCCGTTCACCGGGATGCGCCGGGACAGGTCCTGCCCGCCGGAGATGCTGTCCGCCTGCTGGCGCAGCTCGTCCACCACCCGGAAGGCATTGCGGGTGATGAGCCACCCGCCCAAGGCGGCCAGGACGACCAGGGTGGGCAGGACGATGAGGATGACCCGCACCACGCTGTCTAGGATGAACTGGGCGCCGATGGCCTCGTAGATGCCGCGAATCCACACGCCGCCTGACTCAAACTCCAACAGGTGGTCGTAGACGTAATAGGTGGTGTTCCCCTGCCGGACGGCCTGGAAGGCGCGGTTGGCGGCGTCGATGCCGTTTGGGAACTTTCTGGGCCAGGAACCGTCCAAAAACTGATATTTTTCATCGTAAAAGAGCAGATAAATTCCACCTTCGTAGGTGTCCACCGGCTCCAAAAAGGTCACGTCCGTCCCGTCGTACACCAGCAGGTCAGCGGCGTGGTTGACGGCGTTCTCCAGGATTTTTTTCGCCTGCATCTCCTCCATGGAGTCGCTCATGACCAGCACCGCCGCCGCCACCAGACCCACCAGCACGGCCAGCAAGGTGGTGTACCACAGGGTGACCCGGGTCTTGATGCTCAGCCGCTTCCGCTTCATGGCAGTTTGAGGACGTATCCGCTGCCTCGGATGGTATGGATGAGCTTCACCGGGTGGTCTTTGTCGATCTTTCGCCGGAGGTAGCGGATGTAGACGTCCACGATGTTGGAGCTGCCCTCGTAGTCGAAGCCCCAGATGTTTTCCTCGATCTGGATGCGGGAGAGCACCACGCCCTTGTTGCGGATGAGGTATTCCAGCAGGGCGTACTCCTTGGCGGACAGCTTCAGCTCTACCCCACCACGCTCCACCCGTTTGCTGCGGATGTCCAAGGTCAGGTCGTCGATGGTGAACAGGTTGCTCCGCTCCCCACCCCGTTTCCGAGTCATGACCCGGAGGCGGGCCAGCAGTTCGTCGAAGGCGAAGGGTTTCACCAGGTAATCGTCCGCGCCTGCGTCCAGGCCGGTCACCCGGTCGTCGATGCTGTCCCGGGCGGTGAGGAACAGCACCGGCGTGTGGTCGCCCTGGCGGCGGAGCTGCTCCACCACTTGCAGGCCGCTGCGCTTGGGCATCATGATGTCCAATATCACCGCGTCATATTCCACGCTGGCCAGGTAGTCCAGTGCCTCCTCCCCGTCAAAGCAGCCGTCTACGCAGTAGTCCTCGGAGCGGAGCTTTTTGCATAGGATTTCATTGAGGTCCCGTTCGTCCTCCGCCACTAAAATGCGCATATTTTGTGCCCTCCTTTCCCGTTTGTTTTTATCAGTATACCATAGAAAGGATGAGAAGAACATGAGAACCGGACGGGGTGGACGGCAAAATTTTTTTCATTTTTCTCATGTGTTTCTCATTTTCTCCCGGTATCATAACGCCATCGAAACAAAACAACCGACGCAAAACCAAACCGAAGGAGGAACCCCACATGAAGAAGAAATTGTTTTCCAAGCTGGCCGCAACCGCCCTGGCCGCCGCCATGGTCATCGGCACCGCCACCACTTCCCTGTCCACCTACGCCGCTGGTCTGAACCAGGTCACCGGCCTGTCCGTAGTGGAACGGGACGAGGACGAGCTGACCCTCAAATGGAAAAAGGTCGCCGGCGCCGACGGCTATCTTCTCTACCGCTACAACACCAGCACCAAGAAGTGGCAGAAGATCAAGACCACTTCCAAGACCCGCTACGAGGTGGAGCACCTGAAGGCAGGCACCAAGTACCACTTCACCGTCCGCGCTTATGACAAGACCAAGTCCGGCGTCACCTACTACGGCCCCTACGCCTCCACCCTCACCACCTACACCGCACCCGATGAAGTGGACAACCTGAGAGTGACCAAGACCACCCAGACCAGCGTGAGCCTGAAGTGGAGCAAGGCTAAGGGCGCCAGCAAGTACCAGGTCTATCTGTACGACTCCGCCGCCAAGAAGTACGTCCGCAAGGCCACCGTCAGTGGCACCAGCGCCACCATCAGCGGCCTGAAATCCGGCGTCACCTACAAGTTCAAGGTGCGTGCTTACAAAGCAGTGGGAAATACCAAGTATTATGGTGATTTCTCCGACAGCCGTAAAGCCAAGACCACCGGCAAGTCCACCACCACCCCCAGCACCAAGGGCTACATCGGCGCCGCCAAGGCCAAGAGCATCGCCCTGAAGCACGCCGCTCTGTCTGAGAGCAAGGTCCGCGGTCTGAAGGCAAAGCTGGACAAGGAGCATGGCATCATGGTCTACGAGGTGGAATTCCACTACGGCCACTATGAGTACGACTATGAGATCAACGCCAAGACCGGCGCCATCATCGACTACGAAAAGGAATGGGATGACTGAGAACGAACAATATCCTATCACATTTCGTCGAGCATAAAACGAAAAGGAGTGCCCTGGGGCACTCCTTTTCCATTTGGGGGAATTTTATGTTTTTAGTGCTTTTTCAGCACGATCTGGATGAAATTCAGGTACTTTCCCCCGCCAGCGTTCATACTTTTCCGGTCGCCGATGGCGTACTCGTTCTCCTGTTTCAGCCAATCCTGCCACACTTCCTCGTTGCTCTCCATCTCCGCCACGGACAAAACTTCGATGCCGTCGGTCCGGGAGATCATGTGTTTCCAGTAGGCCACGTCGTGCATATACTCCAGCTGTTCCGGCGTCCAGGACAGGAGCAGCTCGGGGGGCAGGTGGTCGTGGCAGTCCTGCTTCATGCCAGGGATGGCGAAGTAGAGGCAGCCGCCGGGCTTCACGTAGGGCAGCAGTTTTTGCCCCAAAAAGTCCGGATCGCGGCCGAAGTAGTTGTAGGAATCCACGCTGACCACGGCGTCGAAAAAGGCCGGTTCAAAGGGCAGGCTCAGGGCGTCCGCCTTGACGGGGATGAGCTGTTCGCGGGTCAGTCCCAACTGGTCAAAAAACGCCTGGTTTTCCGCCGGTTCGCTCCACAGGTCGCAGGCGTAGACCTGGAAGCCGTACTCCTGAGCCAGGAAGGCCGAGGTGATGCCCTGGCCGCTGCCCAGGTCGCACACCACAGCGCCTGCCGGGGTCCGGTTTTCCAGCATCAGCTCTTCGGTGAGCTTGATGGGGTTGGGGCCCATCATCTTCTCGGTGAACTGGGGGGTGGCATAGCGTTGGCTTCTGATATAGTTCATGTGTTTCACTCCTTTGGTAAACGTTCGTTCACTTCGTCTGTTATTATAGTAAACGCTCGTTCACTTGTCAACCCCCTTCCCGTCCCAAACGCAAAAAAGACCAGCCGGCATCGTTTCCGATGCCGACTGGCGAAAATGAAAGGAATGGAAGAAAGTTCCGATGATTACTGATGATAGGTGCTCAGGAAGTCACCGATGTCCTCCACGGCCTTCTTCAGCTCGTGTGCCTCAGGCAGCAGGACCAGACGGAAGTGGTCGGGTTCGGGCCAATCGAAGCCGCTGCCGGCCACCAGCAGGATGTGCTTCTCGTGGAGCAGATCCAGGGCGAACTTCCGGTCGTCGGTGATGCCGAACTGTTCCACGTCCAGCTTGGGGAAGACATAGAACGCAGCCTGGTTGCGGACGAAGGTCAGGCCGGGGATCTTTTCCAGGGCGTCGCAGGCAGCCTTGCTCTGTTCGTACAGACGGCCGCCGGGACTCATCATCTGCTTGGTGTAAGCGGAGTCTTCCAGGGCGGCGGGGATGACCAGCTGGGTCAGGGCGTTGCCGCACAGACGCATGGCGGCCAGGGCGGTCAGGGCTGCCTTGTAGTCCTTGGTCAGCGCTTCGGGGCCGCTGACGCACATCCAGCCGCAGCGGAAGCCGCAGACCACGTGGCTCTTGGACAGGCCGTTGAAGGTGATGACGGGCAGGTCAGGGCACAGGGAGGCGGTGGACACGTGAACGGCGTCGCCCAGCAGCAGACGGTCATAGATTTCGTCGCTGAAGATGAGCAGCTTGTTCTCGCGGGCCACTTCCACCAGTTCCTTCAGCAGCTCGGGGCCATAGATGACGCCGGTGGGGTTGTTGGGGTTGATGATGAGGATGGCGCGGGTGCGCTCGGTGATGAGGCTCTTGATCTCCTCGGGGTCGGGCTGCCAGTTGTTCTCCTGGTGGCAGCGGTAGAACACCGGGGTGGCCTCGGCCAGGTAGGCGGCGTTGGTCCACAGGGAGTAGCTGGGGGACGGGATCAAAATCTCGTCGCCGGGGTTGAGCAGGGCGGTCAGGCACATGGGAGCCAGTTCGCTGACGCCGTTGCCGATGTAGATATCATCAGGAGTGAAGCTGGTGATGCCCTTGCTCTGTTCATAAGCCCAGATGGCCTCACGGGCGGCGGGCATACCTTTGAGGTCGCAGTAAGCAACGGCTTTATCCGCATTCTCCACCAGAGCGTTGCGGACGGAGTCGGGCATCTTGAAACCAAAGGTTGCAGGATTGCCGGTGTTCAGCTTCAAAATGGGGATACCGGCGGCGCTCATGCGGTTCGCTTCCTGGAAGATAGGACCACGGATATCAGAATGGACTTTCTGCATTCTGCCTGCACACATAATAGGATTCACAGAAGATTCCTCCTTATAAAAATTTGCAAGTTTTTCTTTCAACTCCATTATTCTAACGGATATTTCCCGTAAAATCTACCCTATCCGCAAAAAAATTTGCATAAATTTTTCTCCCCCGCGTCACAGTCAGCCGTGCAATCTCCATTCTTTAGTCGTTTTCTCGCAATTTACCACGCTACCATCCAATCATTGCCAACGTGCACCTGTCACTCCCCCGCCTTAAAGTTGTAAATGGGGCGGATGACCTTGGAGATTTCAACGGTGGGCGTGATCTGCGCTGCGATGGTCTCCATGCTCTTGTAGGCCATGGGGCACTCGTCCAGGGTCTCCGCTCGCACCGACGTGGTGTAGATGTCCCCCATGGCCTTGCGGAACTGGGAGACGGTGAACTGCTGCCGTGCCGCTCCGCGGCTGAACAGACGGCCTGCGCCGTGGGGTGCGGAGCAGTTCCAGTCCTCGTTGCCCTTGCCCACGCAGAGGAGACTGCCGTCCCGCATATTGATGGGGATGAGCAGGGTCTCCCCCGCCTGAGCGGACACCGCGCCCTTGCGGAGGATGCGGTGCTCTACATCAATATAGTTGTGGATGGTGGTGAAAGGTTCCTCCGTGTCCCATTTCATCCCCTTCACCAGCTCCCGCACCATAGCCTTCCGGTTCAGCTCCGCGAACTGCTGTACCAGCTTCATGTCGTGGAGGTAGTCCTCCAGCAGGTCGCCGGTCACGTAGGCCAGTGCTTTGGGGATGTCGGTCAAAACCTGCTTCTTGGCGGCCTTCACCTGCTTGGAGATCTCTCTTTCCCGTCCCTGGGCCTTCAAGGTCTCAATGAGCGCCTCAATGGACTGCTTGTCCCGGCGGTTCAGCACCTGATACCCGGCCTCCTGGTAGTAGTGGGACACCTGCAGGCCCAGGTGACGGCTGCCGGAGTGGATGACCAGGTAGCGCTGACCGGCGTCGTCCACGTCCAGCTCGATGAAGTGGTTGCCGCCGCCTAAGGTGCCGATGCTCTTGCGGGCGCGATCCAGGTTCACAGCGTGGGCACAGCGGAGCTGGGTCAGGTCAATCTGGTCGTTGTAGGGGTGGCAGCTGTCCCGGACGGTGAGGCCGGAGGGGATTTTGCTGTAGATGAGCTTGTCCAGCCGTTCCAGCTCCATCCGCTTGCCGGACACCGGCACCGTCTCCATGCCGCAGCCGATGTCCACCCCCACCAGGTTGGGCACCACCTTGTCGCCGATGGTCAGGGTGGTGCCGATGGTGTAGCCCACCCCGGCGTGGACATCGGGCATGATGCGGATCTTGCTGCCCGCCGCGAAGGGCTGGTCGCAGAGGGTTTGGATTTGGCCGCGAGCGCCCGGTTCCAGCTCATCGCAGAAGACTCGGGCGGTGTTGTAGGTTCCTTTGATCTCGATCATCGTTGATTCTCCTGATTTTTAAATACGAGTACGACCTTACTTTTTTTCATTCTGGTTTGCGTTTCCGCGCTCCTCCGTTATACCACAATTCCCACCGAAAAACCACACCTCGTGCCGCCGCATAAGGTGTGGTTTGTTTTAAGTTCGTGACATATTTAGTTTTATTTTAGGACGGTTTTTCCCCTTTGTCAACAACAATCCCCCCCTTTTCACGAAAAACAGGTGGACTTTTCCCCTCCCTGTGTTATAATAACATGTATACCCTTTTACCATACTGATGATAAGAAAAGAGTGTTTTTATGAATGCTGCATTGATCTTTGCCGGTGGCACAGGCACCCGTATGAATATCAAGACTATGCCCAAGCAGTTCCTGCCCCTGCATAGCAAGCCCATCATCCTCTACACCCTGGAGCAGTTCGAGTATCACCCGGACATCGACGCCATCGTCGTCGTCTGCATCGCCAGCTGGATCGACCACCTGAAGATGCTGCTGCAGAAGAACAACTTCACCAAGGTCAAGTGGGTCGTCCCCGGCGGCGCCTCCGGTCAGGAGTCCATTTACAACGGCCTCAAGGCGCTCCACGACAACTGTCCCGAGGACACCATCGTCCTGGTCCACGACGGCGTGCGCCCCCTGGTCAACGCCCAGGTCATTTCGGACAACATCGCCTGCGTCCAGACTCACGGCAACGCGGTCACCACCAGCAGCGCCATCGAGACCATCATGCTGATGGACGAGAGCGGAGCGGACAACACCATCCAGCAGATCATCCCCCGTCAGCGCTGCGCCATGGCTCGCGCGCCCCAGAGCTTCCGGCTGGGCGACCTGTATCAGGCTCACTGCCGTGCCATCTCCGAAGGACGGGGGGATTTCATCGACTCGGCCAGCATGATGATGGAATACGGTCACACCCTCTACACCGTCACGGGGCCGGCGGAGAACATCAAGATCACCACCCCGTCTGACTACTATATGTTCAAGTCCTTCGTAGAGGCAGAGGAAAACAAGCAGATCTTTGGCTACTGAGGAGCCGGACAGGAGTGGAACGCTATGACAACGACTTATATCGAAAACCCGAAAGACGCGGTCTGTCAGCAGGAGCTGGAGCACATCGCCCGCTGTGACCTGGACTGGAGCGCCTTTTCCCATAAGACCGTCCTGGTCACCGGCGCCACCGGTCTCGTCGGCTCCTACGCCGTCCGCACCCTGGCCGCCGTCAACCGCATCCACGGCTGCGGCATGACCATCCTGGCTATGGTGCGCAGCGCCGACAAAGCCCAAAAAATCTACGGCTCCCTGCTGGAGCGTGGGGACGTGGCGCTGCTCCTGGGGGACGTCCGGGACCCCATCGTCTACGACGGCCCGGTGGACTATATCATCCACGGCGCCAGCGTCACCGCTTCCAAGGAGATGGTAACCCGTCCGGTGGAGACCATCGCAACGGCCATCGGCGGGACGGAACAGATCTTAAAATTCGCTGTGGCCAAGCAGGTCACGTCTATGGTCTACATTTCGTCCATGGAAATGTACGGCACCCCCGACCCCAACCTGTCCTGCGTCACCGAGTCCGACTACGGCCGGGTGGACGTGCTCCAGGTGCGCAGCTGCTACCCGGAGGGGAAGCGGATGTGCGAGTGCCTGTGTGCGGCTTACGCCCATGAGTATCACCTGCCGGTGAAGATCGCCCGGCTGGCACAGACCTTCGGCGCTGGGGTGAGCACCAACGAGGGGCGTGTGTTCGCCCAGTTCGCCCGGAGCCTGATGAACGGCGAGGACATCGTGCTCCACACCGAGGGCAAGTCCTATGGCAACTATTGCGCCACCTGCGACTGTGTGCGGGGGCTGCTGACCATCCTGCTGCGGGGCGTCAACGGCGAGGCGTACAACGTGGCCAACGAGAAGACCAACATCCGCATCCGGGACATGGCGCAGATGATCGCCGACCAGAGCGGCGGCAAGATCCAGGTGCGCTTCGACATCCCGGAAGACGCCCTGCAATACGGCTACGCCCCTGATGTGAAGATGCGTCTTAGCGGGGACAAGCTGCGGGGCCTGGGTTGGGAGCCGGAACTGGATCTGCCCCAGATGTACCAGCAGCTCATGGCCAGCTGGCAGGCACAGGAAGCGGCGGCAGATAAGGGAGAACAGGCATGAAACAGCAGACCTTCACGACCATTTTATATGTAGACCACGACGCCGCCTTTGAGACGGCACTGGCCAAGCTCAAGGCAAACGACAGCTTCGCCAAGGACGTACAGCTCATCGTCGTTGACCCCCACGCTTCCGAGGAAGTGGCACAGCTGTGCCAGGGTCTGGACAACGTGCAGTACTGCCCCATGGCGGAGGCGGAGATTGGCGCGGCCTACAACGAGGGGCTGCGGCAGGCGGAGGGCATCTATGTGAACTTCTGTCTGGCTACGGCGGAGTACAGCGAGAACATCTACAAAAAGGTGTCCGGCCTCTTCCGGCGGCAGCCCACCCCCATGGTCTCCTGCCGTCCCTCCCTGCGCAACGAGCTGGGGCAGCTGGTGCCCTACGGCGGCAGCACCCTGCCCAAGGAGAAGGACGAGGTGGAGTATCTGGACCTGACCCCCAACCGGCTGCAGCTCAATCTCCAGGCCTATTTCTTCCAGCGCACCGTGCTGGAGGGACACCAGTTCAACGAAACCCTCCACGAGGACGCTCTGCCCAACTTTCTGCTGCGGCTCCAGCTGGAGCACCCCAAATACTGCCTGGCTCAGTCTTTGCACTACTACTACACCGTCGCCCTGGAGGACAACACCTCCATCAACCCCCTCCAGTACCAGCGGTGGTGGTATGACGATTCCGTCAACCTCTTCATGCTCCCCCTGCTCCAGCACGCCCAGGAGACCTATGGGAACGTGCCCCGGTTCTTGCAGTACGCCTGCTATTATCTCATCTATTGCAAGTACAACTGCAACATGAACGACCGCACCAAGGGCGTCCTGAAGGAGAAGGAAGAGGTCCTGCAGTTCCTGTCCGCCACGGGCAGTGCGCTGCGCTACGTGGATAACGGGGTCATCGTCAACCAGGGCATCACCTCCTACACCAACGCCAACCGCGCCCTCCGAATGCTCCTGCTGCGGGCAAAGACGGACGCCATGGGGCTGACCTGGCACCTGGTGGACGACGGCAAGAACTATTTGGCCATCATGCGTTCCCAGCAGGGACAGCCGGTGGCGGACAACGACCAGGCGGCCGTCCTGGCCTCCAGCACCAGGGAGCTGCTGCGCATCCGGCTCATCAACTACTACGACGGGACCCTGCACATCGACGCCAACCCCGGCATGGCGGACTGGATGGTGCGGGGACAGTTCAAGGCCTATGCCGTCTACACTGTGGGCAAGGAGTCCACCATCTATCCGGCAGAAGATCTGTCGGTGTACTCCTTGGTCAAATGCCTGGGCTTCACCTTCCAGCACCGCTGCCCCCTTCAGTTCCACATTCCCGTGGATCGGAGCAAATCCGAACAGAGCCTCCAGTTCTTCTATGAGTTCCAGGGGCGGCGGTATCAGTTCAACCTGACCTTCGACACCCCCAATTCTCGGATGATGGCAGACAATCCCTACGCTTATTGGATGTTCCGGGACGGCTGGATGCTGAGCAAGCTGGGGCGTTCCAAGCTGGCCATCCGGAAGGTGGACCGGAAATTCCATGTGAAGCGGGAGCTGCTGTTCTGGAACGCGGCGCGGAAGGCCGATGAAAAGGGTCTGAAACACGCCCTGGCCGGTCTGTGGCTGCGGCTGCGCTACTGGAAGAAGAAACCGGCGTACAGCAAGCGGCACATTTGGGTGACCTTCGACAAGCTGTATAAGGCCGGCGACAACGGCGAGTATATGTACCAGTACTGCCGGAAGCATCAGAAGGATGTGGAGATTTACTACATCGTCCGAAAGGAAAGCCCCGACTACGAACGGCTGGTGCGGGAGGATCGGAAGCACATCCTGGTCTACGGCACCATGCGCTGTCAGCTCATCTGCCTCCTGGCGGAAGCCCTCCTGGCCACCCACGCCAACATCACCGCCCAGTTCGACCCCATGGCCGGCTTCCGTCCCTACAACAAGGACCTGATGCGGGGTGACGTCATCTGCATCCAGCACGGCCTGACCATCCAGAAGATCGCCCAGTACCAGAACCGGCAGTTCGACAACACCCACCTGTACTGCTGCGCCTCCCCCTTCGAGATGGAGAACCTGAGCCATCCCATCTACGGCTACGACCCGTCGGTGCTGAAGATGACCGGTCTGGCGCGGTACGACGGGCTGAAGAGCAACGAACAGAAGCTCATCCTCATCACCCCCACCTGGCGGCGGAACGTGGTCAACTCCAGCATCGCCAACATCAAGAAGACTCACAACGAGAACTTCAAGAACAGCACCTATTATCAGATCTACAACACCCTCATCAACGATCAGCGGCTCATCGACTGCGCCAAGCGCACCGGCTACCGCATCACCTACCTGCTGCACCCGGCCATGAGCGCCCAGCTGGAGGACTTTGACCGGAACGACTACGTAGAGCTGGTCCCGGCCACGGGCGACATGAGCTATGAGAAGATCTTGACCGAATCCAGCCTGATGGTCACCGACTACTCCGGCGTCCAGTTCGACTTCGCCTACCAGCGCAAGCCCCTGGTGTACTACCACCCGGACGCCCTGCCGCCCCACTACGAGGAGGGCGGTCTCATCTATGACACCATGGGCTTTGGCCCCATCTGCAAGAACAACGATGAGATCGTCAATACCCTGTGTGCGTACATGGAGAACGGCTGCAAGATGCTGCCTGAGTACGTCAAGCGAGCGGACAACTTCTTTGCCTTCGACGACTTCAACAACTGCGAGCGCATCTACCACGCCATTCAGGAGATGCTCCAGGGCAAGTCCAAAAAGTGACCGTAAAAATACCGAAAACGCCCCAGTCTATATAGACTGGGGCGTTTTTTTGCCGGTTTCATTCTCACAGGATGATACAGATGAGCCCGCCGGTGCCCTCGTTGATGATGCGCTCCAGGGTCTCCCGGAGTTTTACCCGCACATCTTCCGGCATCCGCATGAGCTTGCCCTGCAGGTCCTCGTTGACCAGCTCGTGGAAGGATTTTCCGAACATATTGGACTGCCAAATTTTCTTGATGTCCCCCTCGAACTCCTGGAGCAGGTAGTGGATCATCTCCTCCGACTGCTTCTCGCTGCCCACGATGGGGGACAGCATGGTCTGGATGTCCGCCCGGATCATGTGGATGGACGGGGCGCTGGCCTTGAGCTTGACGCCGTAGCGGCCGCCCTGCTTCACAATTTCCGGCTCCTCCAATTGCAGCTCGTCGATGGAGGGCACCACGATGCCGTACCCGTTCTCCCGGACATCCTGGAGGGCTTGGGACACCTTGTCGTACTCGGTCTTCACTGCCGACAGCATGGTGAGCATTTGCAGCAGGTCGCCGTCGTCCTTCACTTCCAGGCCGGACTGCTCGCTGAGGGTCTGATAGAACAGGCTCCGAGGGACGCTCAGCTCCACCATGGCCACGCCGGTGCCCAGCTTGATGGCGCGGATGTCCGTCCGGTCGATGCAGTCGCACTGGCCCATCTGGTCGATGACCGTCCGCACCTGACGCAGCCGGTGGAGCTGGGCGCTGCTCTCCCGGATGGCGGCGTAGAGGGCGTCCTTGATGGGGTGCCCGTGGGGCAGAGCGTCCACCCAGGACGGAAGGAACAGCTCCAACTCCTTGATGGGGAACTCGTACAGGACGGCCTGGATGATGGACGTGATGTCCTCCTGAGAGAGACTCTGGCAGTCGATGGGCATGCAGGTGACCCCGTAACGGCTGGCGATGTCGGACGCCATGGCCTGGGTGTGGGTGTCGCCGGGGTGCTTGGAGTTGAGCAGCACCAAAAACGGCTTGCCCAGCTCCTGCAGCTCCTGGATGACCCGGGCTTCCGCCTCCAGATAGTCCTCTCGGGGAATCTCCGAGATGGAGCCGTCGGTGGTGACCACGATGCCGATGGTGGAGTGCTCCGAAATGACCTTTCGGGTGCCCACCTCCGCCGCTTCGCTCATGGGGATCTCGTAGTCGAACCAAGGGGTGGTGACCATCCGGGGCAGGTCTTCCTCCATCTGTCCCACCGCCCCCGGCACCAGATAGCCCACGCTGTCGATGAGCCGGACGGAGAAGGTAGCGCCGTCCTCCATCTGCAATTCGACAGCCTCTTCGGGCACGAATTTCGGCTCCGCCGTCATGATGGTGCGGCCGGAACCGCTCTGGGGCAGCTCGTCCCGGGCGCGTTCTCGACGGTACACGTTGTCGATGTTGGGGATGACCATGGTCTCCATGAACCGCTTGATGAAGGTGGATTTCCCGGTGCGCACCGGACCCACCACGCCGATGTAAATATCGCCGCCGGTGCGACAGGCGATGTCCTCATAGATCTGATTCCGTTCCATTTACTTCCTCCCCCTTTACCGCATCCGGGGGATCAGGAGCAGCACCCCCGGTTCCGCCGGCTGGTCTTCCATGTCGTTGGCCTGCTGAATCTCGCTAACCGTGGTCTGATACGCCTTGGCGATGTCCCACAGGGTCTCCCCCGCCGCCATCTGCCGCAGGACGATGGAGGGGCGCTCCCCTGCGTCCATGCTGGCGTTCTCCTCCGCCGTCAGACCGGCGATGCCCAGCTGTTCCGTCTGCCGCAGGAGCAGGATTTGGAACGCGACCCCCAGCCGCAGCTCCAGCCCGTTGGCGGCAGGCAGGGCACTCCGGTCGGTGACCTGGCTGCGCACCAGCACTTCCACGTCGCCGCTCACCGGCAGTTCGGTCTCCACCGTCACCTGTCGGGTCAGGGCGTCCACCCGTCCGGCGTCGTCCACCCGCAGCACCGTCATCTCCACTACGCTGGCCACCTGCAAGGTGCCGTCGCCCTTGGTCACAGTGGTCTGAACGGTCTTGGTGGACAGGTCAAGCACCGTCCCGTCCGGCTCCTCCGTCTCCAGCAGCTCCCGTTTGGACTCCCGCCGGACGCAGCGTTCCGCCAGCTGGGGGAAGGTGTAGGGGGTGTAGTCGGCTGTCACCTCCTGGCGGACACTGTAGGCGTCGGCCAGCAGGGAGACTGTCTCCACCTGACGCACTTCCGCGCAGGCGTACAGCTCCAGGTCGATGGGGATGCTGCGGCCGTCGTAGTCCAGTTCCCCCAGCGTCCAGCCCAACAATGCCACTTCGATTTGGAAGTCGGCGTTTTCCGCCGCCTCGGTAGCGTCCATAATCTGGGAGTAAGGCAGCACAAAGTCCGCCGTCAGCACGTCCTCCTCCACGCTCCGGTAGAGCATCCGCACCGACACCTCCCCCTTGAACACCAGCTTGCCGCCGATGAGCTTGGCTTCGGTGCAGGTCACGTCGGACTGCATCCGCAGCACCTCGCCGATGGCAGGCTGCCCGCCGGACAGGGTGAGATCATCCTGAAACTGGAACTGCTTCTCCGGCACCGCCACGACGAAATAGCCCTCGGCGGACTCCAACCGCTGCTCCACCCCGTCCCCCTGAGCCACCCCGCAGGGGATGGTCAGCAAGTCGGGCTGGTACACCCGCAGGCTCACCTCATACTGCACCCGCACCAGCACCTTGCGGGAGTTGACCGCTTTCGTCTCCGCCGTCCGCACCCGGGTCAGGGCGATGACCTGGCAGCTGGGCAGGATGCCGTCCTGATTGACGCCGCACTGAAAATCCAGAGCGACGGGCAGGCTGCACAGGGCGTCCGACCCGTCCGCCAGGTACAGGATGCGGCCATAGATGCGGCCAGCCAGGGATACCGTGTCCTCCAACGCCTCTTTGGTATCCAGGCAGCAGATGGCAGAGGTATCCAGCAGGTGGGCAATGTCGGGACAGCTGTCCGGCACGATCATCTCCACGCTCTCTTCCCGGCTGACCGTGGTATGGAACATCAAGCGATGATAGGGCAGCGAAGTTTTGTTCAATTCAAAATCCAAATGCTTCCTCTCCTTTTCCCCGGTCACCGGCAGGGTTCCGGGTTTGATTCTATCAGGAGAGTATGCGCAAACAAGCTGTGGTAGAACCACTCCGCACCGGCTCAGATGCCGAACATCCTCCGCAGGAACCCGGCCAACAGTTTCGGTGCTCGAACAATGACGATCTTCATGCTACATTCCTCCTACTGTCATTTTCGCATCCAAGTCAGTCCCAGCAAGATCATGGTCAGGGCGGAGAGGAACATGATGACGCCAATGGGCAGCACCATGGCCAACAGCAGACCCACTCCCAAGGAGATGACGCACAAGCCACGCTCCCGGCAGCTGTGCCCACGTCCACGACGACGCAAAAGAACCGCCTCCTTCCCATATTGCGGACTGCATTTCTGCTATCCACACTATACGTCAGGAGACGGTCAAATGTGCTATGTGATTGTCCTTACTTGATGGGTCGGCCCGGCTTCTTCTCCCACGCCTTGAACTCCTTGGCCACGGCGTAGAGACGGATGTAGCTGTCGTGCCGTCCCTTCTGGATGTCCCCCGCCTTCACGGCGGCACGGATGGCGCAGCCCTTCTCCTTCACGTGGGCGCAGCCCACGAAGCGGCACTGCCCCAGGTAGGGCACGAACTCCCGGAACCCGTAGGCCAAACGCTCCTTGTCCAGCAGCTCAGGTATCTCCGTGTCGAAGGCAGCGAAGCCGGGGGTGTCGGCGATGATGGCGTCCCCCTCCAGCCGGAACAGCTCCACGTGACGGGTGGTGTGCCGGCCGCGGCCCAGCTTTTTGCTGATCTCGCCGGTCTCAATGTGGAACTGTTCGTCCAGGGCGTTGAGCAGGCTGGACTTGCCCACGCCGGAGTTGCCGGTAAAGACGGAAATTTTGCCGTGCAAACACGCCGCCAGCTCCTCCAGCCCCTCCCCGGTCTCGGCGCTGACCCGCATGGTGCGGATGCCGGTGGCTTGGTAGCGCCGGAACAGCTCCTCCGCCGGGTTCAGGTCGCACTTGTTGAGGACCACGATGGGCTCGCAGTCCTTCAGCTCGGCGATGGCCGCCACCCGGTCGATAAGGAACGGGTCGGTGACCGGGATAGCCTGGGAGGCGATGAGGATCATCTGATCCATATTGGCCACGGCGGGGCGCTGGAACTGGTTCTTGCGTGAGTGGATGGTGTCCAGGCGACCCTTGCCCGGCTCGGTGGGGGTGATGTCCACCCGGTCGCCAACCAGGGGCGACACCTTCTCATACCGGAACTTCCCACGGGGCTTGCACTGGATGATGTCTCCGCCGCAGTCCACGTAGTAGAACCCGCTGAGGGCTTTTACGATGAGGCCGGTCATGAGATGGTGTAGTCGTCATAGGGCTCACCGTCCACCGTGATCTCGGAGCTTTCAATCTTGCCCACGTAGCTGACCGACACGATGCTCTTGTCCGGCGCCACCGATTTGCTGTACAGGATGCTGCCGTTGATCTTGATGACCACCGCAGACGCCTCCTCCCGGCCGTCGGGCAGGGTCACCTTGATCTGGTGGGAGGTGTTGTCCTCATTGGGGTCGTCGGGGGTGTCCGGGTTGTCCGGGTGATCCGGCGTATCCGGGTCAGTTGGGTGATCCGGATCCACCGGGGTGGGATCCTCCTGGGGGCCCTTGCTGACCTGGAGGTTGACCTTGGTGCCTGGCTTCACCTCCGCGCCGTTCTTCACGCTCTGGAAGATGACCGTCCCCTTGGCCTCATCGCTGTCCACGTCCACCACGTTGCCCACGGTGAGCCCCAGACCCTGGATGGTCTTTTCTGCCTCCGACTGGGACATGCCGGTGACGGTGACCATGGTCACCAGCTTCTCCTCCTGGCCCTTGCTGATATACAGCGTGACCTTCTGCCCCTCGGTCAGCTCGTCGCCGGATTTGGGGTCGGTGCTGATGATGAGGTTCTTCTCGTACTCGTCGCTGTACTCGAACTTGTAGCTGACGATGACGTTGTAGTCATTATAAAGGGTCTGAGACCAATCCCGGTAGTTTTTGCCCACGATGGCCGGCATATACTTCACTTCCACCTTGTCGTCGTCCTCGGCGCACAGGGTGACAGTGATGTCGGTGGTCTCGCTCTTGGTGCTGGTGCCGCCCTCCGGGTCCTGCTTGATGATCTGACCCGGCTCATAGTCGGCGCTGTAGGCGGTCTCCTCGCTGACGGTGACGGTGAAGTGACTGTTCAGGTCAGGGTCATCGGCGATGGCGGCGATGGCCTCCTGATAGGTCTTGCCCAGCAGGTTGGGCACCTCGTAGGTGCTGCCGTCGCTGAAGATGCCCGAAAAGATCATGTTCCACAGCAGGACGAAGATGAGGCAGACCAGGAGGATGATAGCCACCACGGCACCGATCATCACCGCCGTGCGCTTGCCGTCCTTCCCATCCTCTTCCACCTCGTAGTTGTCGTCCGAACCGTCCTCTTCCGGCTCCGGCTGCTGGGGCGTCGGCGTCACCGGCGGAGTCTGTTGTGCCCCTCCGGCACCGGCTGCCGCTGCCGCACCAGCGGCAGCGCCCTCCGCCTTCTTCTTGGCCGCCTGCTCCTCCCGCTTGCGCTGAATGGCTTCTGGATCCAGCTGGACGGCGGGGTGGATTTGGGTGGGTTCGTCCTCGTCGATCTGCCGCTCCAGCACCCACGGGTCGGAGTAGCCGAAGTCGATGTCCGGGTTCTTCCGAAAAGCGTCCAGATCGGCCAGCATGGCGTCCGCACTGGGATACCGCCGGTCGGGGTTGGGCGCCATGGCCTTCTTGGTGATCTGCTCCATGCCCAACGGGATGTCCGGGTTGATGGCACGGGGCGGCGTGGGGATGGACTGGACGTGCTGCAAGACCACCGCCACGGGGGAGTCCCCGTTGTAGGGCAGTGCACCGGTGAGCATTTCGTACAGCACCACGCCGGCGGAGTACAGGTCGCTGCGGGCGTCGATGTTGCTGCCACGCGCCTGCTCCGGCGAGATATAGTGGACGCTGCCCAGGGCCTCCTGGGTCATGGTGCGCTGGGAGTCGGTGATGCGGGCGATGCCGAAGTCGGCCACCTTCACGCTGCCGTCCCGGAGGACCATGATGTTCTGGGGCTTGATGTCCCGGTGGATGATGCCCCGGCTGTGGGCGTGGCGCAGCGCTTGGAGGATCTGACTCATGAAGTGCAGCGCCTCCCGCCAATTCAGGCTGCTGCCGCGCTTGCGCATATACTGCTTCAAGGTGATGCCCTCGATCAGCTCCATGACGATGTATTCCACGCCGTCGGACTGGTTGACGTCGAAGACGTTGACGATGTTGGGATGGTTGAGCTTGGCCACCGCCTGGGATTCGTCGTGGAACCGGTTGCGGATCTCCTCGTCCTGTGCCAGCTCAGGCTTCAGGATCTTGATGGCCACCATCCGGTTCAGCCGGTGACATTTCGCTTTGTAAACGACCGCCATCCCGCCCGTCCCCAGGACGTCCAGGATCTCGTATCGGTCGTCGAGAAATTTACCTATGTATTGATCCATAGTGTTACTCCTCAGATTCCTTTGCCTCCGGCGCGTCCCACGCCAAAAGCACTGCGGTTACGTTGTCCGTTGCGCCCCGTTCCAGCGCAAGCCCGATGAGACGCTGACAGCCCTCCTCCGGCGCGCCGCCGTGGAGCGCCACGTCCAGCAGCTCCCCATCCTCCAGCATATTGCTCAGGCCGTCGCTGCACAGCAGCAGCATACTCCCCGGCTCCAGCTCCTGGGTGAACAGATCCCCTTCCAGCTTGCTGTCCACCCCCAACGCACGGGTGATGACGTTTTTGTTGGGATGGTTCCGGGCTTCCTCCGGGGTGATGTGCCCCCGCTGGAGCAGATCCTGCACCAGTGAGTGGTCGATGGTGATCTGTCGGATGCCGTTTTGGGACAGGTAATAGGCACGGCTGTCGCCTACGTTGATGATGTGGGCCACGTTGCCCTCCACCAGCGCCGCCACCAGCGTTGTCCCCATCCCCCGGCAGTCCGGGTCCTGGTGGGCACGCTGGTACACCTGCTCGTTGGCCTGTGCCAAGGCTGCGGTCAGCCGCGCTTCCGGCTGGGCGTCACTGTGCTGGATGGCCTCGGTGAACGCCTGTACCGCCAGGGCACTGGCCACGTTGCCTGCCCGTGCGCCGCCCATTCCGTCGCAGACCAGGAGGGCGGCTGTGTTGTCCTCCACCCACTGGTGGAAGGTGTCTTGATTTTGCTCTCTGACCGTTCCCCGGTCGGTGAGACCCCATATCTTCATGCTGTTCGCCTTATTTCTCCACGCAAAACTTTCCGCCGCCTCCGGCGTGGGTCAGGAGGCAGCCACTACTTCTTCTTACTTGCCCTGCTCTTTGAGGGTCTTGCGGCGCAGCTGGCCGCAGGAGGCGTCGATGTCGCCCCCCAGCTTCCGCCGCACCGTGCAGGTGATACCCTGCCGCTCCAATCGCTGCTGGAACTGAGCCACCCGGCGGCTGGGTTTCAGGGGGCTTTCCGCCACGTCGTTCAGGGGGATGAGGTTCACGTGGCTGGGCATCCCCTTCAGCCGCTTGGCCAACAGGTCGGCCTGCCAGTCCTGGTCGTTGACCCCGTCCACCATGGCGTACTCGTAGGAGATGCGCCGGCCGGTGACGTCGAAGTAACGCCGGCAGCTCTTCAGCAGCCGCTCCACACCGACCGCCCGGTTGACGGGCATGAGCCGGGAACGGGTCTCGTCGTCTGGGGCGTGGAGGGAGACTGATAGGGTCAATTGTAACTGCAAATCGGCCAATTTGTCAATCCCATCCACCAGACCGCAGGTGGACAATGAGATGTGGCGCATGCCGATGTTCAGCCCCTCCGGGTCGTTCACCAGCTCCAAAAAGCGCATCACGTTGTCGTAGTTGTCCAGGGGCTCGCCGATGCCCATGAGGACGATGTTGGAGATGGTCAGCCCGGAATCCTTCTGGGCGAACATCACCTGGTCTAAGATCTCCGACGGCTCCAATCGCCGCACCAAGCCGCCCAACGTGGACGCGCAAAAGGCGCAGCCCATCCGGCAGCCCACCTCGGAGGAGACGCAGATGGTGTTGCCATGCTTGTAGCGCATGACCACCGACTCCACGCAGTTGCCGTCCGCCAGCCGCCACAGGTACTTGATGGTGCCGTCCAGCTTGGACACCTGCTTCCGCTCCACCTGGGGCACGGTCAGGATGCAGCTCTGCCGCAGCTTTTCCCGCAGGGCTTTGGAAAGGTTTGTCATCTCATCAAAGGATTCCACCCCCCGCCACAGCCACTGAAAGACCTGCTTGGCGCGGAACTTGGGTTCCCCCAACTCCTGAAAAAACTGCTCTAATTCTACCCGATTTAACGATTTTAAGTCCGTCATGTTCCTTGTTTCCTCATTTTCGACAGAAAAAATCCGTCCGTTCCATGGATGTGCGGCCACAGGGTCAGCATCCCCTCCTCCACCGTCCCGATGGCACCGGGCAGGGAGAAGGGTTCCAACGCAAACTCCGGATGCCGAGCCAAAAAGCCCTGCACCACGTCCTGATTTTCCCGCTCCAGCACCGTGCAGGTGGAGTAGACCAGCACGCCGCCGGACTTGACGTACCGGCTGACGTTTTCCAAAATGTCACCCTGGATGCGCGGCAGGTCTTTGAGCGGCTCCGGCTCCTTGTTCCGGATGTCCGGCTTCTTGCGGATGATGCCCAGGCCGGAGCAAGGTGCGTCCGCCAACACCAGGTCGAACTGCCCGTCCAACGCCGGGTCATGCTCCTTAGCGTTGCGGACCTGGCTCTGGATGCTGGTCAGACCCAGGCGCTTGGCGCCCTTTGCAATCTGCTTGACCTTGCCCGGGTGGATGTCGCAGGACAAGATGGAACCGTTGTCCCCCATGGCGATGGCAGTGGAAAAACTTTTTCCGCCGGGGGCGCCGCAGGCGTCCAAAATCTGCTGTCCAGCCTCCGGCTGGGCGGCCAGCACCACCAGGCGGGAGGCGGTGTCCTGCACCAAAAACAGCCCGTCCCGAAAGGCGTTCAACTGCTCCAAGTCCCCCGTCCCGCGGAGGGTGAAGCACCCGCCCAGCCAGGGGTGGGGTTCCACGGTGACCCCTTGGGCGGCCAGCGTTTCAGCCAGGGCGTCTGGGGTGATTTTGGTGGTGTTGGTCTGGATGGTGGTGGGCGGTTCGGCGTTGTTGCTGGCCAGCAGAGATTCCAATTCCGCCGCCGGCACCGCCTGGGACAGCAGGTCCACCAGCCACTGAGGGTGGCTGTACTTCGTGGCCAGGTCGTCCGGCTGGGGCAGGTTCTCCTGGGCACGGCAGAAGGAACGCAGGATGCCGTTGACCAGCGTGGGCGAGCGGGGGTTCTTGCTGTTGCGCCGGGCCAGGTTCACCGACTCGTTCACCGCCGCACGGGGCGGTATCTTGTCCAGCATAGTGATCTGATACATGGCCAGGAGCAGTGCGATGCGCACCGCCGGTTCCAATTTCTCCGGCTTCACCTTGGAAAATTTCGACAGCCAAAACTCCAACAGCAGCCGGTTCTGACAGACGCCGTAGCACAGCTTGCTGCACAGGGCGGCGTCCCGGGGTTCCAGGGTGGATTCCTTTAACACGCTCTTCAGCGCCCCGTCCAGCCACGCTCCATTCCGCTCACAGCGGAGCAGGACGGTCAGGGCGGCGCTGCGGGCGTCCTTGGCCTGGTTGTTCTCTCGTTTTTGCACCGGTCAGCCCTCAAAAGATGGGGTGGCCACGGAGGTAATCGACGGCCTTCATCCGCTTCTTCCCCGGTGCCTGCACCTCGGTGACGCACAAGATCTGCCCGTCGCCGCAAACCATCCGGATGCCCTTCTTGTCCGCACCCAGAGCGGTCCCGGCAGGCTGGTCGGAGGTCTCGCCGGTCAGGAAGGCGGCAAAGACCTTGAACTTGGTGCCTGCCAGCTCCATGGTGGTGGCAGGCCAGGGCACCAGGCCGCGAATTTGGTTGTGGATGTCCAGCGCCGGGTGGCTCCAGTCAATGGGGCTCATGTCCCGGCTGAGCATGGGGGCGTAGGTGTACTGGCTCTCGTCCTGAGGGGTACGGGGGGCGGTGCCGTCGGCGATGGCTTTTACCACCTTGCCCAGCAGTTCCGCGCCCATGACCGCCAGGCGGTCATGGAGCTGCTCCACGTTCTCGTTCAAGTCGATGGGGGTAGCGGCCTGGGCGATGATGTCACCGGCGTCCAGCGCTTCCGCCATGTGCATGATGGTCACGCCGGTCTCCTCTTCGCCGTTGAGCATGGCCCAGTTGATGGGAGCCGCACCCCGATACTTGGGCAGCAAGGAGGAGTGGACGTTGATGCAGCCCTTTGGGGGCAGCTCCAGCACTGCCTTGGGCAGCAGCTTGCCGTAGGCGGCCACCACGATCAGCTCCGGCGCCAGCGCCGCCAGCTCCTGCTGAACGGCCTCGTCCTTCAGGGTCTTGGGCTGAAAGACGGGCAAATGGTTCGCCTGCGCCACCACCTTCACCGGCGGCGGGGTGAGCTTCATGCCACGGTTTTTGGGCTTATCCGGCTGGGTGTAGACGCCCACGATCTCGTGGCCGTCCTGGATGAGCTGGTTCAGGGAGGGCACGGCGAAATCGGGGGTGCCCATGAATACGATGCGCATCATTCCGCCTCCTTCGCTTCCAGCTCCTTCCGGCCCTCTTCGGCTGCGTCCTGGAACATCTTTTCCACCTCTTCCATGGTGTACAGCTTGTCGCACAGCTCGTCGAACATATGGCCGTCCAGGTGGTCGATCTCGTGGCAGAAGCAGCGAGCCACCATGCCCTCGTCCTCCACTTCAAACGCGTTGCCGCTGCGATCCTGTGCCTTGACCTTCACCTTCATGGGACGGGTCACTTCCCCCCAGTAACCGGGCAGGGACAGGCAGCCTTCCAGGCCGGTCTGCTCGCCGGAGCTGCTGACGATCTCCGGGTTCACCAGTTCGATCACGTTCTCGTCCCCGTCCAGCAGTACCACCACACGGCGGCAGATGCCGATCTGGGGGGCTGCCAATCCCACGCCGCCGGACTGTGCCAGGGTCTGGGTCATATCGTCCAGCAGGCAGGCCAGCTTGTCGTCAAATTTGGTCACGGCGTGGCACTTCTTCTCTAATACAGGGTCACCTTTTTTTACAATGGTCTTCAACATAATATCAAATCTCCGTTTCTGTCTTTGTTAAAAAGAGTCCATAGGGTTCCGATCGACGGTGATGGAACTGACTCGGTTCTGCTTGTCGTCTTTGGCTCGGAGGATGATATACCGTATCATCTCCCGCAGCTTTTTGCTGTCCCTGCCCCCTAAGGTCAGGGCGTACCGATAGCGGTTCATGACCTTCACCACGTTGGCTGCCGCCGGGCCCACCACATCAAAGGGGGCGTCCGCCATCCAATCCGACCTGCGCCAGGAGAGGAAGCTCTCCCGCAGGCGCATACAGCATTGCAGCACACCGGCCTCGGTCTCGCCGATGACCTGGATGCGGTACTGGTCTCGGAAGGGCGGGAAGCGGCGGAGCTGGCGTTGGGCAATTTCGGTCTCGTAGAACTGGTCATAATCCTGGCGGGCGGCGCAGGTGATGACGTCGCTCTCCGGCGTGAAGGTCTGGATGACGGCGCTGCCTGGGTGGCTGCCCCGGCCTGCTCGTCCCACCACCTGGGTCAGCAGCGAGAACGTCCGCTCCGACGCCCGGAAGTCGTCCACGTACAGGGACAGGTCGGCGTCGATGACTCCCACCAGGGTCACGTTGGGGAAGTCCAGCCCCTTGGCCACCATCTGGGTGCCCAGCAAAATGGGGATGTTTTCCCGTTCAAATTGCGCTAAAATGGCCTCGTGAGGACGGGAGGCGGACACGGTGTCCGCGTCCATCCGCAGCAGCTTGGTGCCTGGGAACAGCTCCTGCAATTCCTCCTCCACTCGCTGCACCCCAGCGCCTACGAAGAAGAATCTGCCGCCGCAGCTGGGGCAGTTGTCCGGCATGGGCTGGGTGTAGCCGCAGTAGTGGCACATGAGCCGGTGGTTGGCCTGGTGGTAGGTGAGCTTGACGCTGCAACGGGGGCATTCCGCCACCTGGCCGCACTCGGCGCAGATGGCCGTGCGGCTGGTGCCCCGGCGGTTGAGGAACAGGATGGCCTGCTCCCGCCGGGCGATGGTCTCCGCCAGCTTGTCCCGGAGCAGGGCGCTGATGGTGCTGTTGTTCCCCGCCCGCAGCTCCTCCTTCATGTCGGTGAGGAGCACCTCCGGCAAGGCCCGCTGGTTGAACCGCTGCTTCAGCTGGAACAGCTGATAGGTGCCCGTCTTGGCGTAGTACATGGTCTCCACCGACGGGGTGGCGGAACCCAACACCAGGACGGCGTTCTGCCGGCCGCAGCGGTATTTGGCGATGTCTCTGGCGTGGTAGCGTGGGACGGTCTCTGACTTGTAGCTCCCCTCCTGCTCCTCGTCCAGGATCAGGATACCCAAGTTGGACAGGGGCGCAAACACCGCCGAGCGGGTGCCGATGACCACCTGGGCATCGCCGTTCCCAGCGCGCTTCCACTCGTCGTAGCGGGCGCCGGCGGACAAGGAGCTGTGCAGCACCGCCACCTTCTCCCCGAACTGTGCCCGGAACTGGCGCAGCAGCTGGGGCGTCAGCCCGATCTCCGGCACCAGCACCATGGCCTGCTTGCCCTGTGCCAACACGTGGTGGATGAGCTGGATATAGACGGCGGTCTTGCCGCTGCCGGTGACGCCGTAGAGCAGGGCGCAGCCGGGGCTGCCCAGCATCTGACAGATGCCGTCATAGGCGGCCTGCTGCTCCTCGTTCAGCTCCGGCGGCAGGGCAGGCTCTACCGGTGCGCCGTCCACCAGGCGATAGCGCTCCTGGCGGGTCAAGGTCACAATGCCTTTGGTCTCCATGGCACGCAAGGTGCCCAGCTTGACCCCGGTAAAATAGCCGATGTCCTTCACCGATGCCACCGGATACTCGTCCAAAAAGGCGGCCGCCGCCTGCTGCTGTTTGGCACGGGGGCTGATGATTTTCATAGCCTCCTCCAGCGGCACGGCCAACTGCGCCACCAGCTCGGTCTTATCCCCCACGCCTCTGGAAACGCTGGTCTCCAGGGTCACGACCTCCGCTTTCACCAGCTCCCGCAGGGCGGCGGCAGGCGAGGCGGTGCCCATGGCCTGATACAGCTCCGACCGCTCCATGGCTCTGCCGTGGGCGAACAGGGCGTCCAGCACCTGCCGTTTCCGCTGGGACTGACCGGCGGCGGCGTAGGCCGCCTCTGGGGTGACGCCAGCCGGTACGACATACCGGTCGCTGAGGGAGAAGTACAGCCCCGCCGGGAGCATGGCACGCATGGCCTCGTAGACGCTGCAAAAGTAGCGCTCCCGCATCCACAACGCCAGCTGGATGCCCTCCCGGTTCAGCACCGGCCGGTCGTCCAGCACCGCCAGGATGCTCTTGCACCGGGGCGGCAGGGTCTCCTGCTCCTCCAGAGCCAGCACCAGCCCCTCCGTATGCCGGTTGCCCCGGCCGAAGGGGACGAGCACCCGCTTTCCGGGCGTGACCTGCTCGGCGAACACGTCGGGGACTTGATAGGTGTAGGGCTTGTCGATGGAGACGTTGGCGGCGGAGACGGCGATCTTCGCCAGCAGTATGTCCTTCATCACTCCGCCTCCTCTGGATACGGACAAAGGCAAGAGACCTATCTTATCTGGCCGCTTGCCTCCTCCGCTGATTTAGATTCGCTCCTCCTGCTCGCCCAGCTCCTGCATCAGCTGGCCGTCATAGGCCTCGTCCAATGCGATGGTCACGGGCTTCTCCGGCAGGGAGATGTTCTCATGGTCTGCTTCACTGGCCAGCTGACGGGCACGGTGTGCCACCAGGTTCACCAGTTCGTAACGGCTCTTCACGCCGTGGAGCAATTCATTGATGGGATACAGCTTCATGGTTCAATCAACCTCCAATTTCAGGTTCTGCTTGGTCACGCGGCAATCCTCCGCGTTCAAAATGGAAATGATGTCGCTGGCCGCGCGGATCACCGAATCATTTACCACTAAGTAATCATAGTTGGGGATCTGTTTCAGCTCCACCTGCGCCTTTTCCAGCCGGGCGCGCACCACCTCTTCGTTCTCCGTCCGGCGGCCGTGGAGGCGGCGGGACAGCTCTTCAAAGGACGGGGGGGCGACGAAGATGAGCACGGCGTTGTCCGCCTTGCGCTTGACGTTGGACGCACCTTCCACCTCGATGTCCAGCAGCACATCCAGTCCCTGGCTGGCAAACTTCTGGATGTCCGCCAGAGCGGTGCCGTAGTAGTTTCCGGCGTACTGGGTGTACTCCAGCAGCTCGCCGTCTCGGATCATGCGCTCGAACTCCGCCTTATCCACAAAGTGGTAGTTCACACCGTCCTCCTCCCCCGCTCTGGGTGCGCGGGTGGTGTAGGAGACGGAGAACACCAGGTTGTCCCGCTGGTGCATGACCTCGGCGATGACGGTGCTCTTGCCCACGCCGGATGGGCCGGAGATGACCACCAGGTGGCCGCCTTTTTTTGTCCTAATCATGATTGCTCCTCCTCTTCCACAGCTTCCTTTCCATTCAGTCTGGCCGCCACGGTGTCGGGCTGAATGGCAGAGAGGACGATGTGGTCGGAGTCCATGATGACCACCGAACGGGTCTTTCTGCCATAGGTGGCGTCGATGAGCATGCCCCGGTCCCGTCCCTCCTGGATCATCCGCTTGATGGGGGCGGAGTCCGGGCTGACGATGGCCACCAGCCGGTCTGTAGAGACCATATTGCCAAAACCGATGTTTAATAACTTCACAACATCACGCTCCTGTCACTCGATGTTCTGAACCTGTTCTCGAATCTTCTCGATCTCCGCCTTCATATTCACCACGATGGTGGAGATCTCCAAATTATTGCACTTGGAACCGATGGTGTTGGTCTCCCGGTTCATCTCCTGGATCAGGAAATCCAGTTTCCGGCCGATGGGGCTGCCCCCGGCCAGCATCTCCCGGAACTGGGCGATGTGACTGTGCAGGCGCACCGTCTCCTCATCTACGGCCACTTTATCGGCAAAGATGGCCGCTTCCGTCAGCACCCGGCTCTCGTCCAGCTGCCGGTCGGCCAGGACTTCCTGGAGCTTGGCGGTCAGCCGTGCCCGGTAGTCCGCCACCGTCTGGGGGGAGCGCTGCTCCACCTGGTGGGTGAAGTCCTCCAGGGTGTCCAGGCGTCCCAGCAGGTCGGCCTCCAGCTTCTCGCCCTCCCGGCAGCGCATGGCGTCAAAGTCCCGCAGGGCTTCCTCGGCCACAGCGTGGATGTCCGCGGTCAGCTCTTCCAGATTTTCCGGCACCTTGTCCACCTTGAACACGTCCGGGAACTTGGACAGCAGGTCGATGGAGACAGCCGGTGCTAGGCCGAAGGTCTCGGCCATCTTGCGCAGGGCTTCCATGTACCCTGCCGCCACCGGCTGGTTCAGGGTGACGGAGACCGCCTCCTCTGTGTTGTTCTCCATGTTCACATACACGTCCACCTTGCCCCGGCTGATGACCTCCTTCACCCGGCGCTGTACGCCATCTTCGGCACAGATGTACACCCGGGGGAGACGGACGTTGCAGTCCAGGTAGCGGTTATTGACGCTCTTTACTTCGATCACTAAGGTACGGCCATGGAGCACAGACTCATGTCTGCCATAGCCGGTCATGCTCTTTACCAAGAAAAACCCTCCAACTTATGTTCTGCTCATTTCCAACCTCGGTCAGCTCACGTACACGGACACTTCGTACGTCCCCACCGCTCCCAACTCGGAGAACCCGGGGATGGTCACCTCTGCCGGGACCCGGCAGGTGCCGATGGCGTCCGCTTTCAGCTGACTGAGATCCACGTTCACTTCTATATCATTCCCTTCCAACAGCTCCAGCGCCTTTTTCGTGCCCCGGCAGCGGATCTCCAAGGTTTTGGTCACCAGGGAGACCGTTTTGTTGGCGGGATAATGGGTCATTTTGATGTTGTCCGTCTCCTGCTTGACGGTGGTCAGCTTGGGCAGGGTCACGGACACTTTTGCCGTCTTCTCTCCGCTCTGGCAGGTCAGGTTCTGGGGCAGGGAGATGTCCATGACCAGGCTTGCGGAGGTGATGACCTGGGACAGATCCACCGTGCCGATGTTCCACTCGGTCAGCGCCGCCAGATCCTCGCTGGAGCCGGAGACCACGATGCGTTTGGGACTGATCTCCCAGGTGGCGTCCGCCTCGGTGGCGCCGCCGCCGTCCTTGATGGTGACGGTCAGGGGAATCTCCTTGATCTTGCGCACCACCAGCGTCACGTCCATCTCGCTGCTGGACAGGCTGAGCTGTTCGCTGTCGATGGTCTTGCCGTTCTGATCCACCAGGGTCACCGGCAGGGTGCCCTCCCAGGTCTCGGACAGGCCGCTCTTCTCCAACGTCACCACTGCGTGGTCGATGCGTTTGATGAGGCTCTTGTCACCGCTGACGGTGACGTCATTGTATTCCAGCTGGAACCCGTCCTCCATGCACCCCTCCGCCACCGAACCGGTAAACGCGCCGGAGACGGAGACGATCTTGCTGCTGATGCGGATGACGTTCACATCGACGGTCTCCACGCTCTTGGAACGGATCTTCACAGAGCCGTTGGCGATGGTGTTGGGGAAGGTGACGGTGTAGTCCAGGTTCTGCTCGCCGGGGACGGTGATCTGAGAGGACGCGTCCACGGTGACGGACACGTTGTTCTTGTTCAGCTGGGACAGGACACTGCGCTGACCGCTGAGCTTCAGGGACAGGGTGACCTCCTTGCTGTTGGAGATCATCAGGCCACGGCTGCGCAGGGCGTCCAGCCCCTCGAAGGACACGGGGATGTTCCGGACGGTAATCTGGGTGTCCGGCTCCACGGTGATGTCCACGTAGAACCAACAGGCGATGGCGAAGATGATGGAGATGGCGATATAAAACCCTTTGCTGTCTTTGATCTTATTCCACATGGTCAGAATCCTCTTTTTTCCCCCGGAAGAAGCCGATGAGATTCTTCAGCTGCTCGCTGGGGGTTTTGGCGCCGCGCTTCTTGTCCGCTTCGTCGGTGGCCAGCAGCTCGTTCTTCAGCAGGCGGGACAGGGTCTCCGGCGCCAGGTGACGGCGGATGGTGCCGTTGACGGCCACGGAGATGGAGCCGGTCTCCTCGGAGCAGATGACGGACACGGCGTCGGTGTGCTCGGTGACGCCGATACCGGCACGGTGGCGCATGCCTAGTTCCCGGCTGATGTTGGTGTTGCCGGACAGGGGGAGCATACAGCCCGCGCCGGCCACCCGGCCGTTGCGCACCACCACCGCACCATCGTGCATGGGTGCCTTGGGCCAGAAGATGTTCTTGAGCAGCTCGCTGGACACCTCCGCGTCCAGGACGGTGCCAGTCTTCAGGGTGGCGTCCAGGATGCTGTTGCGCTCAAAGACCACCAGAGCGCCCACCTTGTCCTTGGACATGGCGGCGTACGCCTCAACGGTCTGGTCAATGGCGGTCTCCAGGTCGGAGCTGGGCTGGCCGATGTTGTGGGCGGTCAGGCGGAAGCGTCCGCTGCCCATCTTCTCCAGAAAGTGACGGATCTCCGGCTGGAACACCACCACCAGCGCTAGGAAGCCCAGCTCCACCGCTTTGGACAGGATATAGGCCAGGATGTGCAGGTTGAAGACGTTGGCGATCCACAGCAGGAAGATCACCAGGCCAATGCCCCGCAGCACCTGACCGGCACGGGTCTCTTTGGCGAACAGGATGATTTTATAAAAGATATAGGAAATAATGGCGATGTCGATCAGGTCGGTTATCTTGATGGTGTGCAGATAATCCAGCACCTGCTGCATGGTCGCCAGGAACGCATCCATGTTATATCACTTCCCCTACGATCACAATGGGTAAACAATATTATTATACTCTATACCGAAGGAAATGGCAACAATCTGCGGGTATCTTTTACAGGAAAGACCGGAGTACCCGTGCCGTCTGCTCCACCTCCCGCTGGTTGTTGAAGGCGGAGGTGCTCACCCGTACCGTCCCCGTCTCCAACGTCCCAGCGCTGCGGTGGGCGAAGGGGGCGCAGTGGAGTCCGGTGCGGACGGCGATGCCGGCTTGGCTCAGCCGCTGCCCTACCTCCTCGCAGTCCATGCCGTCCACTCGGAAGGATAACACGCCAGTCTGCAAGGCGGCGTCCTCCGCCAAAAACACCTCCACCTGCTCCATCTGCCGGAGCGTCTGCCCCAGCCAGCGGGTGAGCTGTCTCTCGTGGCGCAGGATGCGCCCGGTCCCTTTTTGGCGCACGAAGCGCATCCCTTCTAATAGTCCCGCCACCCCCGGCACGTTCTCCGTCCCTGCCTCCAGCCGGTCGGGCAGAAAGTCGGGCATGGCCTGGTCCCGAGATTGGCTGCCGGTGCCGCCATAGAGCAGCGGGGTTGGGTTGGCGTCGGCGGCGCAGAGCAGGATGCCGGTGCCTTGGGGGCCGTAGAGGCTCTTGTGGCCGGGCATGGCCACGTAGGCCGCCCCCCACGCAGCCATATCCACCGGCAAACACCCCGCCGCCTGGGAGGCGTCCACGATGAGGGGCACCTGACTCCGACGGCACAGGGCGGCGATGTCTGCCACCGGCAGACAATAGCCAAAGACGTTGGAGACGGCGTTGCAGATGGCCACATCCGCCCGGTTCATCCACTTCTGATAGGACCGCACCAGCTGTTCCGGCTGGAACAGCTCCCCTTCCGCCACCAGCACAGTCACGTCCGGGATGGCGTTGACGCACCGGGTCACGGCGTTGTGCTCGTACCCGGAGACCACCACCGTCATCCCCGGCCGAACCAGGGAGCGGATGGCGATGTTCAGGGCCATGGTGGCGTTGCTGGTGAAGATCACCTGCTCCGGGCCTGGCGCGTGGAACAATTCCGCCGCCAGCTCCCGGCAGGTGAACAGCACCTCCGCCGCCCCCATGGCGGCCGGGTAGCCCCCTCGGCCGGGGCTTGCGTACCGAGTGGCGGCCACCTGCATGGCCTGTGGGACGGTGCGGGGCTTTTGCAGCGTGGTGGCTGCACTGTCCAAATAGATCATAACGAAACCTCGCGGTAACTCCCGTTACCCAAGGCGTTGAAGACACGATTGGGAGGCAAGTTTGCCCCATTTAACGCTGAAAGCGCATCCGTCAGCCGCTTATGTGGGATCTTCACCGCGTAACCGCACCCTTTGTCCGACAGCTGTGCCGGCGCGCGGAGGACGATGCTCGAAATCCCCTCTCGTTCTAAGACAACGGATGTCCGCTGTGCATAGGTCAAGGAACGGCAGACGATGAGATCAAAATTCATCTCAGTCACTCCTTTCTTCCCACTCTATGCACGGTCGAAAAAACAGGTGAACAGTCGAAAGAAGTTCCGGAAAATGCTTGCATTTTCCGGAAGGTTGCAGGGTGGTGCATGCACTCGCCTTGCTCGCACACTTACCACCCTGAGAAGAGAAAAAAGTGACGTACACGCCGCCACTTTTTTCAGATTGCATTTTATTCCGGCAGCAGAGCTGCCGGAACTCTGTGAGACTTTTTATATTCTTTTTTCCAGCAGCGCCACCGCATGGGCTGCCATCCCCTCACTGGTGCCGGTGAACCCAAGCCCTTCCTCGGTGGTGGCCTTCACGTTTACCTGCTCGGTGGGCAGACCCAGCACGTGGGCCAACTTGGCCCGCATCTCCGGGATATACGGCCCCACCTTGGGTTTCTGAGCCACCAACGTGGCGTCTACGTTCACCGGTTCGTATCCGGCCTGGCGGAGCAGCGCGACCGTCCGTTCCAGCAGGATGAGGCTGGAGATGCCCTCCAGCGCCGGGTCGGTGTCCGGGAACGCCTTGCCGATGTCCCCCAGCCCGGCAGCGCCCAGCAGGGCGTCCATGATGGCGTGGGTGAGCACGTCGGCGTCCGAGTGCCCCAGCAGCCCCTTTTCCCAGGGGATGTCCACGCCGCCCAGGATGAGCTTGCGCCCGTCCACCAGCCGGTGGACGTCGTAGCCGTGTCCGATCCTCAGATTCGTGTTTGCCATTGCAGCAGCGCCTCCCCGATCGCCAGGTCTGCTGGCGTAGTCAATTTGATGTTGGAGTCCTCCCCCTCCACCAGAGTCACCTGCTTGCCCAGGTGTTCAGCCGCCGAGCAGTCATCGGTGATGGGGATGCCCTTCTGGATGCAGTCGTAGAGGGCGGCGGAGATGAAGTCCGCTTGAAAAACCTGTGGGGTCTGGACGGCGAACAGGGTGTTCCGATCCACCGTCTCCTGGATGATGCCGTTTTCGGCCCGCTTGATGGTGTCCTTGACGGGCACCGCCGGAGCCGCGGCACCGGTCTGGGCACCGGCGATGAGCACCCGTTCCAGCAGCTCTTGGGACACGAAGGGGCGAGCGCCGTCGTGGATGGCGGCCAGCTCCGCCCGTCCGGTTATCTGACCCGCCGTCTGGT
>JABLTO010234258.1_pt1 | contig 89465 bp, 72 predicted proteins | sample 7160091 | NCBI WGS metagenome assembly JABLTO01 (sample SAMN14651225, study PRJNA627086) | human gut metagenome | isolation source: feces | host: Homo sapiens | reverse complement strand
GACCCCACTTCTTTGAAGTGGGACGGCTCATATTATTCCGGTTCGCACAAAGTATGCAATGTCAATAATAAAACTAAGTTGTTGCCGATGAGGGCAGAATATGGGCTCGGCAATGGTTTCAAAGGCAAAGCCTTTATCAAATAGGTTGCAATAATTATGTACAAATACTATTGCAAAATTTGGAATTTAGAGTTACAATATATGCTTAGCATGAATTAGATATGAAATTTTAACTTGGAGGTATCTTTAATGGGAATTGGCATTAAAGGCATGATAGAAAAGGTTATCGGAACATACAGCGACAGAGAGCTGAAAAAGATTTATCCCATTGCGGATAAGGTAACCGCACTTGAGGATGAAATGGCTCAAAAGAGCGAGGCGGAGCTCAAGGGCATGACCGGGAAGCTTAAAGAGCGTCTGGCGGCAGGGGAAACTCTGGACGATATTTTGCCCGAGGCATTTGCCGTGTGCCGTGAGGCGGCGTGGAGAGTTCTGGGCATGAAGCACTTTCCCGTTCAGATTGTGGGCGGTATTGTTCTTCACCAGGGCAGAATCGCAGAGATGAAAACCGGTGAGGGTAAAACCCTTGTGGCAACTCTGCCTGCCTATCTTAACGCCTTGTCCGGCAAGGGTGTTCACATTGTAACGGTGAACGACTATCTTGCAAAGCGTGACAGTGAGTGGATGGGAAAGCTGTACAACTATTTAGGTCTCTCCGTGGGCTTGATTATTCACGATATGGACAACGCTCAGAGGAAAAAGGCGTACGACGCGGATATTACCTACGGAACCAATAACGAGATGGGCTTTGACTACCTGCGTGACAACATGGTTATATATAAGGAAAATAAGGTTCAGAGAGGTCATAACTACGCCATTGTGGACGAGGTGGATAGTATTCTCATAGATGAGGCGAGAACCCCTCTTATAATCTCGGGTATGGGCGACAAGTCAACCGACCTCTATATGCAGGCTGACAGGTTCGCTAAGACCTTGAAGTTCAAAAAGGTTGTTGAGACCGATTCAAAGGTCGAGGTGGAGGATGAGGACGAGCTCAATCAATACGACTACATTGTGGACGAAAAGGCAAAGACCGCAATGCTCACTCCCAGAGGAGTGAAAAAGGCGGAGGAAGCCTTCCATGTTGACAACCTGACCGACCCTGCCAACATGACTCTGTCCCACCACATAAATCAGGCGATTAAGGCAATCGGCGTTATGAAAAAGGATAAGGACTACGTTGTAAAGGACGGCGAGGTTATTATCGTTGACGAGTTCACGGGACGTATGATGTTCGGCAGACGTTATAACGACGGTCTGCATCAGGCGATTGAGGCAAAAGAGGGCGTTAAGGTTGAGAACGAGTCCAAAACCCTTGCCACAATAACCTTCCAGAATTATTTTAGACTGTACACAAAGCTGTCCGGTATGACAGGTACGGCGCAGACCGAGGAGGATGAGTTCCAGGAAATTTATAAGCTGGACGTTATAGTTATCCCCACAAACAAGCCTTTGGTTAGACAGGATGAGCCTGACAGCGTGTTTAAAACCGAGGACGCCAAGTTTAATGCGGTTATAGACGATGCTGTTGCGGCTCATGAAAAGGGGCAGCCTGTTCTGATTGGTACGGTGTCAATCGAGAAGTCAGAGAAGCTCAGCAAGATGCTCAGGCGCAGAGGTATTAAGCACAACGTGCTGAACGCCAAGTTCCATGACAAAGAGGCGGAAATCGTTGCTCAGGCAGGAAAGAAGGGCGCTGTGACTATCGCCACGAATATGGCGGGTCGTGGTACCGATATTGTGCTGGGCGGAAATGCGGAGTTTATGGCAAGGCACGAAATGGAGAAGCAGGGCTTTTCCGAGGAACTTATCAATCAGGCGACAGGCTTTGCGGAAACGGACGATCAGGAGATTTTGGATGCCCGCAAGACCTTTAAGGAGCTGAACGATAAGTTTAAGGCGGAGATTGAGCCGGAGCAGCAAGAGGTTCTGGCGGCAGGCGGACTTAATATAATGGGTACTGAGCGCCACGAGAGCAGACGTATCGACAACCAGCTTCGCGGCCGTGCCGGACGTCAGGGCGACATCGGTAAGTCTAAGTTCTACATTTCTCTTGAGGACGACCTTATGCGTCTGTTTGCACCGGAGCGTATCTCAAAGGTTATGAACACCCTCGGCATGGACGACAGCGAGGCAATAGAGAGCAAAATGCTCAGCGGAGCTATTGAAACCGCCCAGGAGCGCGTTGAGGGCAAGAACTTTGATATAAGAAAGAACGTGCTCCAGTTTGACGACGTGAACAACCAGCAGAGAGAGATAATATATAAGCAGCGCGACCAGGTTCTGGACGGCGGCGACCTTAGGGATAACATTATGAAGATGATAAGGGATGTTATCTACGGGGTTGTGGGTCTTTATATCGGCGACAAGGGCAACGTCCCCGAGGAATGGGATTGGGAAGGTATGCGTGAGCACCTTGAAACAATCTTCGGTGAAATGCCTGAGGGCTTCATGAAGTTCACCGATGTTGAGGTTGACAAGATGACCAGAGACCGCCTGACCGAGTATATTTTAGAGGACGCGGAGAAGAAGTATGCCGAGAAGGAAGCCGAGTTCGGCGAGGCTATGCGTGAGGTTGAACGCATAATCATGCTCAGAGTGGTTGACCAGAAGTGGATGGATCACATCGACAATATGGAGCAGCTGCGCCAGGGCATTTATCTCCGTGCATATGCACAGCACGACCCGGTTGTGGAATATAAGTTCGAGGCAATGGATATGTTTGAGGAAATGACCGAGGCCATAAAGGAGGACACGGTTAAGCACCTGTTCCACGTTGTTCCTCAGACAAAGATTGAGAGGCAGCAGGTTGCAAAGCCCACGGCTGAAAACGCCGGCGGTGACGGCACTGTTAAGAAAAAGCCCGTGAGACGGGTTGTTAAAATCGGCAGAAACGACCCCTGCCCCTGCGGCTCGGGAAAGAAGTACAAGAACTGCTGCCTTGAAAAGGATCAGCAAAACGGCAATGCCTAACATTTAGGGAATAAAATATATGATATTCGAGGTGATAAAGTGATAGCGTTTGACGAGTACAAGATTGGTCTTGAAAATATGGAAAAGGATATTACTGAATTGAGGGATTCACTTTAACTTAGCTCAGGTTGAGAGTGAGATAAAGAAGCTGGAGGCGCAGACCTTTGAAAATGACTTCTACGGCGACATGGACAAAGCGGGAAAGGTTCTGCAAAAAATCAAATCCCTAAAGGATAAGGTTCAGGGCTTTAACGAGATTAAAGATATGTGGGAGGACTTAACCACCCTGGTTCAATTAGGCATGGAGGAAGATGACGAAAGCGTCTTAGACGAGGTAAAGTCAGGATACGAAACTCTGTCCGACAGCATAGATAATATGAAGCTTGACGCCCTTCTGTCGGGAAAGTACGACAGGCTGGGGGCGATTATGACCCTCCATTCGGGAGCGGGAGGCACAGAGGCTCAGGACTGGTGCGAAATGCTCTACCGAATGTACACTATGTGGGCGGAGCGCAGAGGCTTTAAGACCAAGGTGATTGACTACTTAGACGGCGAGGAAGCCGGAATAAAAAGCGTGACCTTCTCAATTGAGGGGCTCAACGCTTATGGATACGCCAAGTCCGAAATGGGGGTTCACCGTCTGGTGAGGATTTCTCCCTTCGACTCGGCGGCAAGACGGCATACTTCCTTTGCCTCCTGTGAGGTTATTCCCGAGCTTGACGAGGAGCTGGACGTTGAGATAAACCCGGAGGACTTGAAAATTGACACCTATCGCGCCAGCGGAGCGGGCGGTCAGCATATTAACAAGACCGAGTCCGCAATCCGCATAACCCATATTCCCACGGGAATTGTGGTGACCTGCCAGAACGAGAGGAGCCAGCACAAGAACAAGGCGTCCGCTATGAACGTCTTAAAGTCTAAGCTGGTGGAGCTTGCGGAGAGGGGGCACAAGGATAAGATTGACGACCTTAAGGGCGTGCAGACAGAGATAGGCTGGGGCAACCAAATCCGTTCCTATGTTTTCCACCCCTACAACATGGTAAAGGATCACAGAACGGGCTATGAGACGGGCAACGTGAACGCCGTTATGAACGGAGAGATTGACGGGTTCATCAACGCCTATCTGAAAGCCAAATCAAAGGGCGAGATTTGAGGTATTTAGCGTAATTGAAGGAGAATTAAATGTTTGAAAAGCTATCATTTTTGGAAGAACAGTTTGAAGAACTGGCAAAAAAAATAAGCGACCCGGAGGTTATTGCCGACCAAGACACATGGCGGAAGCTGTGCAAGGAGCATTCGGACTTAACACCCATCGTTGAAAAGTACAGAGAGTATAAAAAGAACATGGAGACAATTGAGGACGCCAAGGCGCTTATGGACGACCCGGAGACAGACAAGGAGTTTAAGGAGCTTCTGGTTGAGGAGTCCAAGGAGGCAAAGGCGAATATTGAGAAAATTGAGGAGGAGCTTAAAATACTTCTCCTCCCCAAGGACCCCAATGACGACAAGAACGTTATGGTTGAAATCAGAGGCGGCGCAGGCGGTGACGAAGCGGCACTGTTCGCAGGAGACCTGTTTAGAATGTACTCCATGTATGCCGACAGCAAAAGATGGAAAACCGAGGTGCTCAGCTTAAACGAGATTGGTATCGGAGGCATAAAAGAGGTCACCTTTATGATAAACGGCGAGGGAGCATACAGCAGGCTCAAGTTTGAGAGCGGCGTTCACCGCGTGCAAAGGGTTCCCGAAACCGAGTCAAGCGGAAGAATACACACCTCAACCGTTACGGTTGCGGTGCTGCCCGAGGTTGACGACGTTGAGGTTGAAATCAATCCCGATGATTTGGAGATTGACACCTATCGTTCAAGCGGCGCAGGCGGTCAGCATATCAACAAGACCGAGTCCGCCATAAGAATTACCCATAAGCCCACGGGCATTGTTGTAACCTGTCAGGATGAGCGAAGCCAGCACAAGAACAGGGAGGCGGCAATGAGAATGCTGCGTTCCAGACTTTATGATAAGATGGAGCAGGAGCGAAACGCCGCCATAGCAGCCGACAGAAAGAGCCAGGTCGGCACAGGCGACAGAAGCGAGCGTATCAGAACCTATAACTTCCCTCAGGGCAGAATGACGGATCACAGAATAGGTCTGACCCTGTACAAGCTGGAGCAGATTATGAACGGCGACTTGGACGAGATAATCGACGCTCTGATTACCACCGATCAAAGCGAAAAGCTGAAGGCTCAGGCGGAAGGAAATATTTAAAGCTCAGGTGATATAGATGAAAACGGAATTACTGTCAAACAGTAAAGATGATATAAAAAGAGCAGCGAGCATAATTCGGTCGGGAGGAACTGTTGTTTTCCCGACCGAAACAGTATACGGCCTTGGTGCAAACGCCCTTGACGGCACGGCGGTGAGCAAGATTTTTAAGGCAAAGGGCAGACCCGGCGACAATCCTCTTATCGTCCATATTCATAATATAGCTCAAGCCGATGAGGTGGGGGCGGACATTTCCGATGACGCAAAAAAGCTGATGGAAAGGTTCTGGCCGGGGCCGCTGACGGTTATAGTAAAGCGCAAGCCCTGCGTTCCCGATCATGTTACGGCGGGGCTTGATACGGTGGGCATTCGTATGCCCTCAAACGAGACGGCGGCGGAGCTGCTGAAAGAGGCGGGCTGCCCCGTGGCTGCGCCCAGCGCCAACCTTTCGGGAAAACCCAGCCCTACAAGGTTCAGCCATTGTGTTGACGACATGAACGGACGGGTGGACGCTATAATTGACGGCGGCCCCTGCAAGGTTGGAGTTGAGTCCACGGTTATCGATATGTCGGGAGAACCTGTTATTTACCGCCCGGGAGATATTACGGCGGCGCAGATTGAGGAGGTTCTCGGCAAAAAGGTTAAGGTTGCTGCAGAGGCAGGCGCGGACAAGCCCAAATCCCCCGGCCTGAAATATAAACATTACTCCCCTGAGGCGCAGGTTATTGTGCTTCACGGGACTGTTGACGAAGCAGCGGAGCGGATTAACGGTGATAACAGAAAGCGGGGAGTTATTCTCTTTGACGAGATGATTGAGCCCCTAAAGGATAAGCTTAACGGAGAGGTTAAGATAATCTCTTTGGGCGGCATGAGTTCCCCGAAGAGTGCGGCGGCAAATTTGTTCGCCGCTCTGCGGGAGATGGACGGCGCGGGAGTTCAGGTTATATTTGCTCCTGAAATCCCCGACACGGACAGCTGGGCGGCTGTGCGCAACAGACTGTATCGTGCGGCGGGCAAGAGCAACGGCGGAGGCAAGGGCTTTCTGTTCGTCTGCACAGGAAACACCTGCAGAAGCCCTATGGCGGAGGGTCTGTTTAACCACCTCTGCGCAAAGGCGGGGCTTGAGGCAAGGGCAAAGTCTGCAGGGCTTTTCGTTATGCCGGGCTCGGCGGTTTCAAAAAATTCCGTTCGGGCAATGGCGGAGGAGGGCGTTGACATAAGCGGTCATGTTCCAAATCCTCTGACAAAAGAGGATGCGGAGAGGTTTGACGTGATTTTAACCATGTCCGAAAGCCATAAAATGTCAATAATACAGGGGGTTCCCGCTCTGGCGGACAGGGTATACACTCTGGGAGAGTACAGCGGGACAAATTCGGACATTCCCGACCCCTACGGCGGAACCCTTGAGCAGTATAAAAAATGTATGGCTTCAATAAAAAAGTGTGTTGAATTGATTATTGAGAAGTTAAGAGCGGATGATTAGATTTGAATTACTAAAGAAAGCTCATATTGACAGTATCTGCCGACTGGAAAGTACCTGCTTCGGCGGCGAGGCGTGGACAAGGCAGATGTTTGAAAGCGAGCTTGAAAACAGAATTTCTCTGTTTATTGTGGGAATTGACGAGGACAGGGTTGAGGTTGCGTGCTACGGCGGAGCCTGGCTTATTGCGGACGTAGGGGAGATTACAAATATTGCCGTCTCCCCCGAGCTTCGCAGACAGGGTCTGGGCGCAAAGCTGCTGGAGCTGCTTATTCAAGTATGCAAGGAGCGGGGCATGAATAGCATAAATCTTGAGGTCAAGGAGTTTAACAGTCCCGCCGTAAACCTGTATGAAAAATACGGATTTCAGATTGTGGGCAGGCGCAAGGGCTATTACAGAGACGGCTCAGACGCACTGCTTATGACAAAATCTATTTAAAGGTGAGTTATTATGAAAATTTTAGCGATTGAGAGTTCCTGCGACGAAACAGCCGCAGCAGTTGTGGAGGACGGCACAAGGGTGTTGTCAAGCGTGATTAACACCCAGATTGAGCTACATAAGGTCTACGGCGGCGTTGTGCCTGAGATTGCTTCAAGAAAGCATATTGAGAATATCAGCGCGGTTGTGGACAAGGCTGTTGAGGACAGCGGTTTGGGCTTTGATAATATAGACGCTGTAGCCGTGACCTACGGCCCCGGTCTTGTGGGGGCGCTCCTGGTTGGTGTGTCTTACGCAAAGGGCTTAAGCTTTGCTTTAAATAAGCCTCTTATACCCGTGCACCACATAAAGGGGCATATTTGCGCCAACTATATTGAGGATCCGAGCTTTAAGCCGCCCTTTATATGCCTTGTGGCTTCGGGAGGGCACAGCAATATTGTCCACGTGAAATCCTACACAGAGTATAAGGTTATAGCCAAAACCAACGATGACGCGGCAGGCGAAGCCTTTGACAAGGTGGCGCGGGTTCTGGGGCTGGGCTATCCCGGAGGGCCTCAGATACAAAAGGCGGCGGAGCAGGGCAATAAATACGCCATAAGCTTTCCCAGAGTTAGTATGGGCAAGGACGGCTTTGATTTCAGCTTCAGCGGGGTTAAAACCTCGGTTCTGAACTACATTCACAATGCGGAGCAGAGGAACATGGAAATAAACGTAAATGACGTTGCCGCCTCGTTTCAGCAGGCGGTGATTGACGTGCTCTCCGACCATCTTATAGACGCCGCTGTCAGATACGGCGCGGGGCAAGTGGCTCTGGCGGGAGGCGTTGCCTCCAACCTGCCTTTGCGTGAGCTGGTCAAGGAAAAGGCGGAGGAAAAGGGCTTTCGTTTTGCTTATCCGAAGCCTGTTCTGTGCACCGACAACGCCGCTATGATAGGCTGCGCCGCATACTATGAATATCAAAAGGGTGTTGTGGCGGATATGAGCCTTAACGCCTATGCCAACCTGGAGCTATAGGAGCCGAAATGGAAAAGGAATATTCTGAAATTATTGTATCGCACCAAAGGCTTAGTGAAATAAACCCCAATATGATAGGCCTGTTCTTTGAGGATTTGAGCAACAGTGCAGACGGCGGTCTGTATGCGGAGCTGGTAAAGAACCGCTCCTTCGGGCAGCTTATGCCCACTTTCGAGTATACCATAAACGAGGAGGGCAAGAGGAAGGAGCGGCTTGTCAGAGTGGAAAACGCGCCCGACTACGGTTGGAGTGTACTCTCGGGCAAGGCGGAATTTAAAACCGAGCCCCGAAACTGCGTGAGCCTTATAGGAGGCACAGGGGGAGCCACTGTTTCCAACAAGGGATACGATGGAATATATGTTGAGCGGGGCAAGAGCTACCGCTGCTTAGTTTTGGCGGACTTAAAAGGGTATAGCGGAGAGATTGTCGTCTCAATCGGTGGGGACAGAAAAAATATTGTTTCCCGCAGAGCCACAGATGAGGACGGTTTTTCCCGTCTTTCGGCGGTTTTGACCGCTTCCGAGACTGTAAAAGACGGGGAGCTGGTTATCTCCTTTCCCGAGCTTGGGGCTGAGGAGCAGGTGATTGTGGGCATGGTCTCTCTTATGCCGAAGGACGCTGTACTGGGAATTTTCCGCAGGGACATGGCGGAGGCAATGAAGGAGATTAAGCCGGGATTTTTGCGGTTCCCAGGGGGCTGCGTGGTTGAGGGGTATAATCTTGACAACCGTTACCGCTGGAAGGACACGGTAGGCCCCATAGAGCACAGAAAGCAGAACTGGAACAGATGGGCGTTTAAGCAAAACGATTATAACCAGACCTTTGGTATTGGATTTTATGAATATTTTTTGCTTTGTGAATATTTGGAGTGCGAGCCGCTGCCTGTTCTGAATGCGGGTATGGCGTGCCAGTTTAACACCTGTGAGACAGTTCCTGTCTTTAAGGAGGACGGGGAGACCTACACAGAGGAGTTTAGGGAGTACATAGATGACGCTCTTGACTTAATTGAATTTGCCAATGGCAGTGTTTCTACGTACTGGGGAGCCCTGAGAGCCGAGATGGGGCATTCGGAGCCCTTTAATCTGAAACTCCTCGGCGTCGGCAATGAGCAGTGGGTCAAGGACGGCAATATGTGGCATGAGAGATATGAAGCGTTTGAAAGTGCAATCCATGAAAAATATCCCCATATAGGGCTTATAAACTCGGCGGGCCCCGATGTGACCTCCGAGAGATATGTCGAGGCGTACGATTGGATAAGGGGGCGCATGGCGAAAAACAAGAATTTTACCTGTGCCGTGGATGAGCATAACTACAACACAAAGGAATGGCTTTTTGAAAATACCGACTTTTATAAGGAGCGGAGGGGCGATATTCCCGTGTACGTAGGTGAGTACGCTGCAAAGGCGTATACGGACGAGGAGGGAGTATGCCGTTTTAACGACATGATTTCCGCCTTGAGCGAGGGAGCTTATCTCATGGGAATGGAGCGCAGCGCAAACGTGGTGGAAATGGCGTCTTATGCGCCCTTGTTTTCCAAAGAGGAACCATACAGCCACTGGAAACCAAACATGATTTGGTTTAACAAGTTCGGGCTCTGCAAGACCCCGAACTACTATGTGCAGAAGCTTTTCGGAAATAACATGGGCAGCCATGTCTTAAAATCAAGGGCGAGCTTTCTTATGGGCAAGCCCCTCCATTACAGCGCGTCCTTTGATGAAAGCAGCGGCGATATTATAGTAAAGGTTATAAATTCGGGCGCAAAAGAGGAAAGGCTCAAAATCTCTTATGAGGGTTTTGAGGTTCGGGACGGGGAGAAGCAGGTTCTGGCAGCCCCCTCGGCAGAGGAAAAAAACACCTTTGACAACCCGAATAATATAAGAGTAGCAGCAGAGCCTATGGAACGGGATAATATTTTTGAAGCACTGTTGCCCTATTCCCTGACGGTTTTCAGACTGCATACGAAGTAATATTTAATTGGTGTGAAACATGAAAAATACAGACAAACCTAAAAATTACAGATACATTTTTAAATATGCGAAAAGATATTTTATATGGGCTGTTGCCGCAGTAGTGGCAACGGTCTTGTTTTCGATTTTGGAAGTTGAGAAAGCCGACCTTTTAAGGCAGATTGTGGATTTGGCTCAAATGGGAAGCATAGACGGCATTTTCGGCATGTTTATCAAGGCGGCCGTTGTCATTTTGCTTATTATGCTGTGCGTGTTCATAAGCGATTTTGCGGCGGGTCGGTTTTCGGCAGGGTTTATCCGTGACATAAAAAGCGACAGCGCCCGCAAGGTTGGAAAAATCCCTATGGACGCTATGACGGCGGAGCGAAGCGGAGAAATTCTGTCCAAAATGAGCGCCGATGCCGACAGTGTTCAGGACTTTATGGAGCATGATTTTATAAACATTATGCAGTTCCCGTTTATGATTGTGTTTTATTCGGTGTTTATGCTCAGGCTGAATCCGCTGCTGTTCGGGGCGTGCTTTATTCTTGTGCCCGTTTTGGTGGTGCTGGGAATGAGCTTTGCTCTGCCCTTTAAGGAGGGCTCCCGAAAATATATGGCGTATCTGGGCAAGGTCAGCAATACAGTGGCGGACATGGCCGGAGGTATATCCATGGTAAAGTCCTATAATATGGAGGATAATCTGAACACAAGATACGGCAGAGGAATAAAAAAGGCGACGGATATGGCGCTCAGCAACGACAGAATGCTGTACAAGGGTAGGATGTTTTTCAACCTTGCGCGGCACATTCCCATATATGTGTGCCTGATTTTCGGCGGCTTTCTCTGCTTTAGAGGCAGCTTGACGTTGGGTGCTCTTGTGGCGTTTTTCACTCTGATTAACCAAATTTTGGGGCCGCTTGTGAGCTCATATCAGATGTTTTTCAGCGTGCGCGCCGCCTCAGCTTCGGCGGAGCGGCTGTTCTCCCTGCTTAATGAGCCGAGCGAAAGGGAGGGCGGCGTTAAGACGGCAGAACTCAGAGAGGACGTCCCCGCCATAGAGTTTAGAAACGTGTCCTTTGGTTATGAAAAGGGCAAGCCTGTTTTGCAGGATTTAAGCCTGAAAGTGTTTAAGGGAGAGCAGTTGGGCTTTGCAGGGCACAGCGGCTGCGGAAAGAGCACTATTCTCGGTCTATTATGCGGGTTTTACAAGCCTGACGCAGGAAAGATATTGGTGGGCGGAACGGACATTGAGGAAAGAGAACTTGCCTCCCTCAGAAGTCTTATCTCATACGTTTCCCAGGAGGCGTATCTGTTCCCCTTTTCGATTTATGACAACATTGCCATGGGTAAGCCGGGGGCGTCAAGGGAAGAGGTTTTTGCGGCGGCAAAGGCTGCCTGCGCCCACGATTTTATCATGGAGACGGAGCACGGTTATGAGACAACCGTGGGAGAGCGGGGCTGCCGCTTGTCAGGCGGGCAGGTGCAGCGGATTTCAATTGCCAGAGCCATTCTCAAAGATGCGCCTATACTTCTTCTGGACGAGGCGACCAGCGCCCTTGACGTAAAGGCGGAAGCGGAGGTTCAGCAGGCAATAGACAACCTGAGCCGAGGCAGAACCGTTCTGGTTGTGGCGCACAGGCTTTCCACAATCAAGGAAGCGGACAGGATTGCGGTTATTGACGGGGGAGCCGTTGCCGAGCTCGGCAGTCATGAGGAGCTGATGGAGCTGGGCGGAGTGTACTCGGCGTTAAATAGGGGAGGTGCTGAGGAATGAAGCTGCTTGACGGAATAAAAAGCAGCCTGTCACTGATTGGCGGGCACAAGGCGATGTATTTTTCAACCATGGCGGCAGAGCAGATTTTGTCCTACGGCGGAAATATGCTGTTCGCCCTGATGAACAAGGGTGTTGTTAATTCGGTGACGGCTATGGATTTTGAGGGCTTTAAGGCAGCGGCAGTCGTTGGCGTAGCCGCCCTTGGGGTATACATGGTATCCGTTCTTGTATCGTACCTCAACATGAAGTCCATTCGCCTGATTATGTACGACATGAGAATAAGGCTGTTCAGGCACATGGAGTTACTGCCTGTGGAATATTTTGAGAAAAACCACAGCGCCGACAGCATATACAGGCTGAACAGCAACGTGGAGAACATGAAACGGGCGTATACCAACTACTTCCCAAATGTTGTTTTTGCAATGGGCGGGGGCTTGGTGTACTGTATATTTATTCTCTTTCTGGATATAAGGCTGGGTCTTATATCTCTGGTGATTTGCAGTCTGTCCTTTTTGCTGAACATTGTGTTTGCGGAGCCTTTGCGAAAAATCGGCGGGAAAATTCAGCGGAGCAAGTCGGAGCTTTTAAGCCGCCTGTCGGACACGCTGGCAGGGTTCAGAATAATCAAGCTGTACGACGTTGAAGGCTCTGTTGCGGACAGGTATGACAAGACAAACAACAGGGTAATGCGCCTGTGCATAAAGAGAGTTGCCCAAATGGGGGCTGTTGACAGCTTGGGACAGCTTCTGAACTTCTTGAATAACTTTGTGCTGATCGCAATCGGCGCGGTTATGGCGGCAAAGGGCGTTTGCGACTTCGGCTCGGTCTTTGCCATTTTAAGCCTGCAGGGAAACCTGAGCAATATGCTAACCAGGTTCGGCGGCAATTGGGGTCAGATGCAGGAGTGCGTTGCTGCCTCTGAAATGATTAACGAGGTGTTTGCACAAGAGCGCGAAAGAGCAGGGGCGGAAAATACAGAGGATAGAGACGCAGGCTCCGACTATATTGAGTTTAAGGACGTTTGCTTTTCATACGATAGGGGCAAGGCTCTTGACGGACTAAGCCTTACCGTGGGCAAGGGTCAGGTTGCCGCCCTGGTAGGCCCTAGCGGCGGAGGAAAGAGCACTATCATCAGGCTTATTCCCGAGCTGTATCAAACAGAGACGGGCAGGATTTACGTAGACGGCAGAAGCATTAAGTCCTACACCCTAAAGGAGCTTAGGGATATGATCGGCTATGTTCCCCAGGACGCCTATCTCTTTGACGCGACCATAGGGGAGAACATAAGCTGCGCCAAGGCAGGCGCATCGGAGGAGGAAATTATTCGGGCGGCAAAGGCGGCAAACGCCCATGAATTTATTATGAACCTGCCAAATGGCTACGACACTATGACAGGCGAGCGGGGAGAAACCCTGTCGGGCGGACAGAGGCAGAGAATAGCCATAGCCAGAGCCTTCCTTAAAAATGCGCCCATACTTCTTCTTGATGAGGCAACCTCTGCCCTGGACAATGAAAACGAGCAGATTGTGCAGGCGAGCATTGAGGCTCTTATGGAGAACAGAACGGTCATAGTTGTTGCCCACAGACTGTCCACAATCGAGAATGCCGACCTTATATACGTTATAGAAAACGGCAGAGTGACCCAAAAGGGCAGCCACGAGAGCTTAAAGTCAGTTCCGGGAACCTATGCAAGCCTTGTAAAGCTGGCGAAGGGCTGATTTTAGAGGATTGTTAAAACTTTAACAAATATATATTAATCCGGGTCTGATTTTTTGTAATATATTAACCCCGTAAATGGATTGACAAATATTTAACAAACGTGTATAATGTTTAACGTCATAAGGGTTTTGGTTTTTAATCCTGAAATTTAACGGGGATTATACATAAAAACCAAGATAACTTAACAGATTATGAATATGATTTAATTATTATATACTGAGAGGAGATTGACTTATGGTAAGTACAGTTCAGGAACTTGAACAGGAAATCAAAAAGGTGAGAAAAGCGCAGCAGGAGTTTGCCAAGTTCTCCCAAAGTCAGGTTGACAAAATTTTTAAGGCAGCTGCCATAGCCGCAAACAAGCAGAGAATACCTCTTGCGAAAATGGCTGTCAGTGAGACCGGCATGGGTGTTGTTGAGGATAAGGTTATCAAGAACAACTATGCGGCAGAGCATATATACAATAAGTATAAAAACGTTAAGACCTGCGGCGTTATAGAGGAAAACACCGCTCTGGGAACAAAGAGGATTGCGGAGCCTATCGGCGTTATTGCAGCGGTTATTCCCACAACAAACCCCACTTCAACGGCGATTTTTAAGGTGCTTATTTCTCTTAAAACAAGAAACGGAATTATTATCAGCCCCCACCCCAGAGCTAAGGAATGTACGATTGAAGCAACACGTATAGTATATGAGGCGGCAGTTGCAGCCGGAGCTCCCGAGGGATTAGTATCCTGGATTGACGTGCCCTCTCTTGAGCTCACAAACACTCTGATGAAAGAGGCGGACACAATTCTGGCAACAGGCGGCCCCGGCATGGTTAAGGCGGCATATTCTTCAGGAAAGCCCGCTCTGGGTGTCGGAGCAGGAAATACTCCCGCTATTATTGACGACAGTGCGGATATTCTCCTTGCCGTAAGCTCGATTATTCACTCAAAGACCTTTGACAACGGTATGATTTGTGCGTCGGAGCAGTCGGTTATTATTCTTGACTCGGTGTATGACAAGGTTAAGCAGGAGTTTATCGACAGAGGCTGCTACGTGCTGAAGGACGATGAGATTGACAAGGTAAGAAAGACGATAATCATTAACGGCGCCCTCAACTCAAAGATTGTGGGACAGTCGGCGCACACAATTGCACAGCTTTCGGGAGTTGAGGTTCCCGAAACAACCAAAATTCTTATCGGTGAGGTAGAGAGCGTTGACATCAGCGAGGAGTTTGCTCACGAGAAGCTGTCTCCCGTTCTGGCAATGTACAGAGCAAAGGATTTTGACGAGGCTATCGCAAAGGCGGAGCAGCTTATAGCCGACGGCGGTTACGGTCACACCTCAAGCGTGTACCTGAACACCGTTACAGAGCAGGAGAAGCTCAACAAGTTCCAGGCAGCAATGAAAACCTGCCGTATTTTGGTAAACACTCCCTCGTCTCACGGCGGTATCGGCGACCTTTATAATTTCGACCTGGCTCCGTCTCTGACCTTGGGCTGCGGCTCATGGGGCGGAAACTCGGTGTCCGAGAACGTTGGTGTTAAGCACCTTATCAATATTAAGACTGTTGCTGAGAGGAGAGAGAATATGCTTTGGTTCAGAGCGCCTGAAAAGGTTTATTTCAAGAAAGGCTGTCTGCCCATTGCTCTTGCCGAGCTGGGCGAAATGGGTAAGAAGAAGGTGTTTATCGTAACCGATACCTTCCTGTATGAAAACGGTTATACAGAGCCTGTTACAAGCAAGCTTGAGGAAATGGGTATTAAGTACAGCGTATTTTCAGACGTTGCTCCCGACCCGACACTTGCATGCGCTCAGGAGGGTGCAAAGGCTATGACGGCGTTCGCTCCCGACTGCATTATCGCCATCGGCGGAGGAAGCGCAATGGACGCGGCAAAGATTATGTGGGTTCTTTACGAGCATCCGGACGCTGACTTTATGGATATGGCAATGAGATTTATCGATATACGCAAGAGGGTTTATACCTTCCCCAAGATGGGCGAAAAGGCAATGTATGTGGCTGTCCCCACCTCGGCAGGTACGGGCAGTGAGGTTACTCCCTTTGCCGTTATCACAGACGGAGAGACAGGCGTAAAGTATCCTCTGGCAGATTACGAGCTCATGCCCAACATGGCTATTGTGGACGCAGACATGATGATGAACGCTCCAAAGGGTCTTACAAGTGCATCGGGTATTGACGCAGTGTCCCACGCTCTTGAAGCATATGCTTCGGTTATGGCAACGGACTACACAGACGGTCTTGCTCTGCGCAGCCTTAAAATGATATTTGAGTACCTTCCCAGAGCCTACGACAATGGCGCAAATGACCCTGTTGCCCGTGAGAAGATGGGTAATGCGGCAACAATGGCAGGTATGGCGTTTGCTAATGCGTTCCTGGGAGTTTGCCACTCAATGGCTCACAAACTGGGTGCCTTCCACCACCTGCCCCACGGCGTTGCAAACGCGCTGATGCTTGAGGAGGTAATCAGATTTAACTCAAGCGAGGTTCCGGCGAAGATGGGAACATTCTCTCAGTATGACCACCCCCACACAATGGCAAGATATGCAGAGGTTGCGGACTATCTGAACCTGGGCGGCAAGACGGATGAGGAAAAGGTTGAAAACCTTATTAAGGCGGTAAACGACCTGAAAGATAAGGTTGGAATAAAGAAGACGATTAAGGATTACGATATTGACGAAAAGGTATTCCTTGACACTCTGGACGATATGGTTGAGCAGGCATTTGACGACCAGTGCACAGGCGCTAACCCCAGATACCCGCTGATGAGCGAGATTAAGGATATGTATATGAGAGCTTATTACGGCAAAGAAAATCTGGACTAATATTTTATGTGAAAGGAGCAAATAAAATGAAGTACGAAAAAATTCTTGCAGAGAGACCGGATAAGGTTATATATAAAGACGGCGACAATGTGCTCAAGGTTTTTAACTCGAACTACTCAAAGGCGGACATTCTCAACGAGGCGTTAAACCAGGCAAGAGTTGAGGAGACAGGGCTGAATATTCCCGCCCTTACCGAGGTTAAGAAGATAGACGACCAATGGGCAATTTCAACTAAGTATATCCCCGGCAAGACCCTGGCGCAGCTCATGGAGGAAAATCCCGACAAGATGGACGAATATCTTGAGATGTTTGTGGACTTGCAGATTGAGATGAACAAGGAGACTGTGCCCCTGCTTAACAAGCTCAAGGATAAGATGAACAGAAAAATCAGCGAGTCAAGCTTTGACGCTACGGTCAGATATGAGCTTCACACCAGACTGGAGAGTATGCCCAAGCATACTAAGCTGTGCCATGGCGACTTTAACCCCAGTAATATTATAATCACCGAGGACGGCGCTCCCTATATTATTGACTGGTCTCACGCTACCCAGGGTAACGCCAGCGCAGACGTAGCGAGAACATATTTGCTGTTCTGCCTGTCGGGCAAGGAGGAGCTTGCAGATAAGTACCTGAACCTTTTCTGTAAGAAGAGCGACACCGCAAAGCAGTATGTTCAGAAGTGGATGCCTATCGTTGCCGCTTCCCAGTCGGTAAAGGGAAAGCCCGAGGAGAGAGAGTTCCTCGAAAGATGGGTCAACGTTGTTGAATACGAATAAGAAATAAGCGCGGAGGGAAATGCCCTCCGCGCATTTTTGCGATTATAACAGGACTTTTCGCATATCAAATACCTAAATTTTATGTATTTCCCGCTTCCCCGACCAACCTATCAGCAGCCTTGCGGAAGTTCGTTATGATATGTGCCCTCTCTAATTTTAGTTCCTTTGAAAATTGATCTTGGTATAAACTACCGCAATTACCGCAGCTGTAGCTTCGGCAGCAACAATAGCAATCCAAACGCCTACAACATTGAAAAGCAACGGCAATGTGTACAGCAGGATTGACGGTGCAACAATTCCTCTTGTCAGAGAGATAATGGTGGCCTTCTGTGCTTCCATTACCGATTGCAGATACATAGAGATATACACAGCAATTCCCATACCGAGGAAGGAGAAACCATAGATGCGTGTGATTAACGGTGTTGCTTTCAAAACTTCCGGTGTTGCATCTACAAACAGCTTTGTTACCTGTATCGGAAACAACTCGCAAACACCGGTGAACAGAACAGCACAAATCAATGTGGTAAGCGTACCAAGTCCAAAAACTTCCTTGCAACGGTCTTTGAAATCTGCACCAAAGTTGGTGGTGGCAATCGGCTGAACAGCCTGTCCAATGCCGGTAAAGATACCCACAAACAGCTGTGACAGTACCAGCATAATGCCAAAAACCGCCAGTTCTGTATCTCCTGCGTATTTCATAATCTGTTTGTTGGTAATAAATGTTGTAATAATCAGCGCAAGTTGAGAGAACCCTGCACCGAAACCATTCTTTGTAATTTTAATAATAACAGAAATTATCTTTTTAGGAGCAATCAACTTCAAGGTGCATCTCTTAGTGAGAAAATGAGTCAGCATAATGAAGCACTGCATTGCTGTTCCCATTGATGTTGCCAAAGATGCGCCGAACATTCCCATATTACACGGAAATACGAAGAACCAGTCAAAAAATATATTGATAGAAGCGCCCGCCAAGGTAGAAACCATTACCAACTTCGGTGCATCATCATTCCGCAGAAAACAAGACAAGAACGGCAGCAAAATAAAAAACGGATACGTCCAAAAAGTCAAATTAGCATAGTTATCAATATAGGGAATAAGAGCCTCCGTTCCGCCAAGCAATCTGTAAATGGGGAATTTGAAAATTAAAACCAAAATCCAAACAACGACAATGATTCCCCCTATAAAAACGGTCGAAGCGGTAAACGCTCCGTTTGCCTCTGCAGTATCTCCTTCTCCTTTCGCTCTACTGTATAGCACGGAGCCACCCATCCCGACAAGCAAGCCGAGAAAGGATGCCATTGACACAATCGGAGTAAGAATAGCTGTGGCTGCCGTGCCGTTGACGCCCACGCCCTGTCCTATAGCAATCATGTCAACGAAGCTATATAGTGCAAGAACTACCGCACCTCCGATGGACGGGATCAGAAATTCAATAAATAATCGTTTAATTTTATCTTCTAACAGTCGCATAAGTTAGTTATCCCAAAAAGCAAGGCAGTATTCCGCAAGAGAGGGAACAAGCCGCTTTATTTCCTTTCCGGTGGTATTGATGCAAATTGGCGCCTTGCAGGGTCTTTCCGTAAGAGATGGGATAATAGTGTATATGTCTATGTTCGACGATTTCTTGTACATAGGATTCTGCCAATCCGCTTTTAGCGGCAGCAGCAATAATTTCATCATCATAGTAGGCAAAGCACAGCTTCTCAGCAAGACGCTTTCCAAGTTCTCTGCCACCGCTGCCAAACTCTCTGCTAATTGTTATAATTCTCATATTTTTCTCCATATCATAGGTTTTCAATTTCTGTTTCAAGGGTAGTGAGATACTTATTATACAAGGTTAAAAGCTGTTCGATTTCTGCCTCCGTCAGTGCCGAAAAGGTACGTTCCTCGGCTTCTAAAATCCGATCTGCGGTCTGACGAGCAAGTTCTTCACCCGTTTCCGTCAGTGTGACGATTTTGTTTTTTCGATTGGTATCCAAAAACGATAAGGTTATATAACCTTCCGACTCAAGTTTTTTGATGGCACTGTTTACGGTCTGTCTTGGCTGAAAGGATACATTACACAAATCCCTTTGTGTATGAACTCCATCATATCTGAGGAAATATAAAATCCACAAGGTTGTCTCCGACAAGTTGACAGCCACTGCTATATTTCGGCACAGTTCGTTATTCCGCTTATATAGCTTATTCAATTCTGCTATTCTATCTTTATACCTCATAGCTTCTCCTTTTATGTCCGTTTTCGGACAATTATATCAGAATATAAGTTTTCTGTCAACCTGTTTTAATTATGAAAATTCAAAAAGCTAATAATTTCTTCACGGTAAATTCACAATTGGGTGATACAATTTATCCGGTGATTAAACATGAAAAATATATTAATTGTAGAGGATGAGCCGGATATTCAAGAGCTGCTGTGCGCGTACATTCGCAGCGCGGGATATATACCTACCGCAGCAGACGACGGCGCGTCGGCTTTGGCTGCCTTTCAATCCCGACGGTTTGACCTTGTTCTCCTTGATATTATGCTTCCGAAAAGTGACGGCTTTGGCGTATGCGAGGTAATACGCAGACAATCACGGGTTCCCATACTTATGCTTACGGCTTTGGACGGTGAAGAAAATCAGCTGCGGGGATTTAAGCTCAATATTGACGACTATATAACAAAACCCTTTTCTATGGCGGTTCTTTTGGAAAAAATCCGTGTAATTCTTAACAGGAGTTCGGAGAACCATACGGAAAACCGTTTGTGCTATCGGAAACTGATAATCGACCTTGACGCGAGAGAAGTTTTTTCAGACGGCAGGTTGCTTGATTTAACTGCCAAAGAATTTGAGTTATTATATACTTTTATAAAGTCGCCGGGGCGCGTGTTTACAAGAGAAATGCTTTTGTCCCGACTGTGGGGATACGATTTTTTCGGTGATGAGCGTGTTGTAGACAGCCACATTAAAAACCTGCGCCGTAAATTAAAGGGTGACTATATAGAGACGGTGAGAGGGGTGGGATACCGTGCTGCGAAAGAAGCTAAGTGAAAGCCTTACCGCCCGAATTTTTTTTATTACGGCTGTTGTTTTGTTTTTTGCCGTCGCTGTTACCTTTGCTTTTGTTGCGTGGGCAACACCGACCGCCTACTTTGCGGTAATTAATGAGGACTTGCAAAAACAGACAGAAGCTTTGGCGGAACGGTTAAAGGAAATTGAATTTGAAAAAAGCGGTCGGATTTTTGATGATTTTGTTCGCGCCTGCCAAGCGGACATTTTATTATTAACCTCAAGGGGTGATATTGCGGAAACAGACTCTGAATTGATGCTTAAGTCATCTGAAAATAAAAATATCACAGTATCCGTGGATAATGCTGTAGATGTCGGCAATAATAGCGTTTCTACCTCATGGGAGTTTGAAAGTTCAGATAAAGCGGAGAGTGAGACGGCTGTTGCGACCCTGCGGCAAAAGGCAATTGTTGCCGATATATCCTTTGCCAATCAGGCCGAGACCTACTATCTCTATGTAATTCCCCGCACAGAAGAAAAAAATTTGGCTGTTCGGGCCCTGGAACGGATGGCGCCGCAGGTTTTATTTGTGCTTTTGGTAATTTCAATATTCTGCGCCTTTATATATTCCCGATATATTACAAAGCCTATTGTCCGCCTCAGCGACATTGCGGAGCAAATGGCGGCGCTTGATTTTAATTGGAGCTGCAGCGAAAAAAGACGTGATGAAATCGGTAGCTTGGGACGCAGCCTAAACCAAATGTCCAAGCGGCTGTCCGCAGCTCTTGAAGAATTGGAAAGCGCAAATTCTTCCCTGCGCGGAGAGGTGGAGCGTGAAAGAGAATCGGAGCGTCAGCGTACGGCATTTTTTTCGGCAGCTTCCCATGAGCTCAAAACTCCGGTTACAATTCTAAAAGGCCAGCTGTGCGGGATGATAGAGGGGGTAGACGTTTATCGTGACAGAGATAAATATTTGCTGCGCTCTCTTCAAGTAACTGAGCGAATGGAAAACCTAATTCGGGAAATGCTGTCCATTACCCGAATTGAAGCCGATGTAAATATCGGTCAACAAGTTTTTTTGGATTTGTCTGAATTGATTAAGCAACAGCTCGGGCTTGATAAGGATCTGTTAGCTCAACGGAGGCAGCGTTTAAAAATACAGCTTACACAAAACACTTTTATTTCAGGGAATGCCTCTCTGTTATGCAAAGTCATAGACTGTCTCTTTTCAAATGCCGTCCTGTATTCTCCCGAAAAAGCTGAAATCCGCATTTGCTGCGGCGTATGGAAAGATTGTCCGACCTTTACAGTTGAAAATACAGACGTTCATATTAAGGACAGCGCGCTCCCGCATTTGTTCGAAGCCTTTTACAGGGAAGAGGGGTCAAGAAACAGAAGAAGCGGCGGAAGCGGTCTGGGGCTGTATTTGGTGCAGACGATTTTGGCGCGGCACCGTGCCGTATGTAAAATCGAAAATACGGCAGACGGGGTTAAAGCAACCGTTATATTCCCAAAATCGGAACAACAAAGGATCGCCCCAAATTAGGGCGGTTCTTTAATTTGCCCTGAAAATTCTTCACCAAAAACACATGTGGTTTTCAAAGCAACTCCATATAAGTCCATTAAAATTCTGTTGGAAATTAAACAGAAAGGACGTTGATAACATGGAAATTCAAATTCAAAATGTCAGCATGACTTATCCAAACGGAAAACAGGCGCTGAGCGAACTGTCCCTTAACTTAAGCTCTCCCGGCATGATAGGGCTGCTCGGTCCCAACGGAGCAGGGAAATCCACTTTAATGAAGCTGTTGGTAACGGCGCTTGTGCCAACCTGCGGCACAATCAAAATAGACGGCCGTGACCTTACGAAAGCCGAGCGGCTGTTAAAGGAAAATTTGGGTTATTTGCCTCAGGACTTCGGACTTTTTGACGAGCTTACCGTTACGCAGTTTTTGGATTATATGGCAGCTTTGAAAGGACTGCCTCATAGGAAAGCAGCGGTTAACCAAGCAATAGAAACCGTAAACCTGCAAGAGAAGAAAAGAACAAAGATACGCGCCTTATCGGGAGGTCAAAGGCAGCGCGTGGGAATTGCCCAAGCCCTGCTGGGAAATCCGCAGCTTTTAATTTTTGATGAGCCTACGGTCGGTCTTGACCCGGAGGAGCGTATTCACTTTCGCAATTTATTTTCTCGGGCGGCGCAAAACCGCATTGTTTTGTTGTCCACCCATATCATTGAGGATGTGCAGTCAGCTTGCAGTCAACTTGTGGTTATCGATAACGGAAAGATTTTATTTGCAGGTACGCCCGAACAGTTAATTCAATCCGCTGTCGGTCATGTAGGCGTCTTTTGGGCAAAGGACGCAAAGCAAAAACAAGGGCTGTATATTATCGCCGAAATCAATACGGGAAGCGGTATTCGCTGCCGTGCAGCGGCAAACCGTCTGCCCGATTTTATAACTCGGGAGGAGCCTACATTAGAGGATGCATACTTGTATTTGATTTCCAAGGAGGCGCGCTGATGAGAATCTCAAGATTATTTTCCCTTGAGCTGAAGCGGCTGCTGTGTTCCCGTGTAACTTGGTTGGTTATGATGCTCAGCATTGCTTCGCCGATTGCAGGGCTGACGCTGTATAAGCCCGCAACCGCGGAGACTATGCTCTCCATGTATCTTGCAAATCCCGCCGTTGCGGGAGGAGCTGCGGGAGGTATTCTGTTTGGCTTACTCACAATATATGAGCTTAGCCGTTTTGGGAGAAGCCGCATAAATATTTTAATCAATGCGGTTATTTCGCCCTTGCACAATGCCGTTATACAGCTTCTTGCTTTAATATGTACCGCCATGCTTACACTTGCCTTTACAATGGTGATATGGTTTCCTGTGATAAATGCGCAGGTTGGCTCTGTGATGGATATAACAAATTATACCCTTGCTTTTGTTATCTTTACGGGGCTTGCCTTGCCTGCTGCGGTTTTGGCAGCCGCCTCTGTCTACAATTTTACCCAAAGGGCGGATTTGTCTGTCGTTGTATTTGCAGCGTTTTGCGGATTAAGTCTGACGGTATGGTCGGACAATTGGCAGCTCTGCTGGCTAAATCCGTGCGTATGGGCGTTGTCGGATGATTTCAGTAACTTCCGCATTTTTCGTTCAGTAGCCTATATGCGTTTAACTTGGCTTGTCGGTCTTACAGGCGTATGGGCAGTGTCGTGGCTGTGCATCAGGCAATACGGTAAGAACATATTTGCCTCTGTGTACCGTAACGGCAGGCGCATCTACCGCCCTATAGCCGCTGTGGTTTTAATTGCCTGCTCTTGTGCGGCATACGGGGCGCAGCCTTTTATAGATCGCAGCAATCCTGATTTAAGTGTTATGACTTTTGAGGAAATTCCGTACATTGAAAATGTTGTCTGCTCAGTGCGGAGAGCCAATGTATATCCGGATACTGACGACGGAACTTTATACGGCACGGCAAGCTACAGCCTCATAAATTCTTCCGGACAGCCTCAGACGGCAGCCTTCGGTATTAATCCCGGCTACAAGATTTTGTCCGTGAGGGCAAACGGCGAAGACGTTAATTTTTCTGTGGGAGATTATCAGGAATACAACGAGGCGTTGCTAAAGGCGGATATTCCTGCGGCGGAGAGCACGGAATTGATAATAGAATACAGCGGATTTCCTCAGGAGAGTCGGGGATTTTCTACTCACCAAGGCTCTCTTGAAATCAGTGATACCTATATATGCCTCCAAAATGCCGCACTGGCGCCGCGCCTTATTAATGTATTGCCTGACGAGGGGATGTATCCCGCCACAATAGAAATCAATCTGCCCCGAGGTATGACGGTAATCCCCTTTTGCGCAGGCAATGCTGAAATTACAGCGGAACATGATAACGGCAATGTTACCTGGCGTTATGAAGACAACGGAACGGGCGGAATTATTTATGCAGGAGACTATTTGTGCAAAGAAATAAACGCCGGAGACGTTAATATTGAATTTTACTATGGCAGCAAGCACGAGAATATTATGGAAGAAGCGGAGGCAGCAGAAGCAATACGTACAGTTGTGGATTACTGCACGGAGCATTACGGTGCATTATCTTTCGGTATGGGTCGTACTCTCAAGCTTATTCAAAGCCGCGTGACAGGAGGCGGATACGCGACAGACGGAGCAAGTCTGTTAGATGAGGTGGATTTTACCGCTGCTAACCTGAGGGATGAAAGCAAAGGCGCTATAGCCGGCGAGGTAATGCTTCACGAGCTGGCGCATCAATGGTGGGGGCTTGCCAATATGTTTGATAATTCAGATGAAACAAGCTCCTGGTCTGCGGAGGGGCTTACGGTATATACGACTTACAGAATTGTAAAAGAGCTATACGGAGAAGATTACGCAAGGGAGAATTATGTTGAAAAATGGCAGATAGAAGCTGAAGATTACTATTTGAATTTTTACGTTCGTAATCCCGAATACTTAGAAATGCTGCCGGAAGATAAAAGACTTCGGGTGTTGGGTAATCTTACGCATGTACGGCAATACTGTGAAATGCCGCTGAAAATTTTAAAGGCGGAGAAACTGGTAGGCGGTGAGGAGGTTATGGATGAGATATTAAGCGGGTTATTCAACAGACAGCTTGATCCCGAAAATCCATATCTGACATATCAAGATTTTCTAAACGCTTGCGGATTGAGAGAGGAGGACTTAAACCTTGTATAAAATATATTTGTATGAATGTAAACGGCTGTTGCTGAATAAGTTTTTCTTTGGAATTTTGCTCGTTATATTGTTCTACGGTTGGCAGGTGCTGAGTAACATAACAATTTTCGGAGTGTGCCGCACGGCGCCCTTTTCAGCTTGGAGTTTTGGCGATTATATCAGCCGTATGCTGCCTGTTTTGTGGATAGGGTCATTGTTTTTTCTGACCTTCTTTATGTCTGCTAAGGCTAAACGTGTATCTGTTCTGATCGATGCAACTCCAATAAATCCGCGGCGGTATGCAATTGCGCGATGTGCCGCCGCATTAACGGGAACCTGCCTCTTGGTGTTTGCCTGCCTTGCCGAGGCGGCAGTATTTTACGGCAGCTATTTTAAGCAGTATGACCCGGGAGATATGTTGTTACCGGCTTTAATAACCTTAGTACCGATGCTTGTATTTGCTTTAGGCAGCGGTTGGTTTTTGGGAAAAAAAACGTGGTTGATATATTTTTGGATGGTTGTTCCGCTTGTACTCCGTGTTTTCCCGCAGCCAAATGCTTTGGGACTTTTAGACGGAAGCTTTTTTGTCCAATATCCATTAACAACAGGAGAATTGGATCCGGTATTTAGGATACCGGCGTCAGCTGTGTGGGTTCAAAGTCTTTTGTTTGTTGTGGGCGTTATCCTGCTGATATATGCGCCCGACCGTAAAGATAACCTGAATAAAAATGCATTCCGCCTCTGAGACGCAGAGCAATGTTTTCAACAATACATAAAACCCCGGAGGGAATGTCCCTCCGAGGTTTTATTATTTAGATTGCAACATTCATCAGCGTTATCAAAAAGATAATTACCAAAGCCGAAACATAGAGCTTTGCTTCCTTGCGTATGGCTTTAAGGTTTGCATCGTTTTCGTAGTCGGTGTTAAACATGGTCTGCAGACCAATAAAAATCGGGCGCTTAATCTCTTTCTTTCCGGTTACAAGAACGTTATAGTATCTGTCATACAGGTCGTGGTGATAGGCTTTTATGTACTTGTCGCCCTTTTTGGCAATGTCAAAGTAGGCTATAACCATAACTATAAGAGACCAGAAGAAGTACAGCCCCTTAACCCAGCCCTGTATGTATGCCGCGCTGAGCCCGCCCTTAATAGAGGAAAACACCACATAGAGCACGCCGCATATAATCAAGTAAATGTACAAATGTGATTTGTATTTAGTATTCATAATATATCTCCTGTTTAAAACCTGAAAATTTTGTATAGGTACAATTCTAACACCTAACTCGCCTTTTGTCAACAAATATATGTAACCTACAGATTATTTTCCTGTTCCTTGCGGATTTTGTCCAGCTTGATTTTGGCTTCCCGCAGACTTTCGGGAATATCCTTGATTTGGATTTCGTTGTGTATTGCCGTCGTCCCCGCTTCCTTTGCCTTTTCATAGTACCAGCATTTGTAGTTCAGCGTGTCGAGTGTCTCCTGCAATTCCTTCATCTGCTCCAGAACTCGTTCCCGCTGCTCCTTGAATAATTGGAGCCGTTCTTCTATAGTCTCATCGCCCTTGAGGGACATATCGATATATCTCTTTATATCCTTTATGGGCAGTCCTGATTTTTTCAGGCATTCAATAATAAACAGACCGTCAAAATCCTCCTGACGGAACATTCTTATGCCCCCGCCGGAACGCTCAACAGAAGGCAGCAAGCCCTCCTTGTCGTAGTACCGAATTGTTGACGGCGCTACGCCCAAAATTTTTGCCACTTCTCCCACAGTGTAAACCATTTTTTGTTCTCCTTAAAATTTTTTGAAAAAACTCTTGACTTAAAGCTTGCTTTAACTTGTATAATATACAAGAGCTTTAATAGTATTATATAATCAAACGGGAAAATTGTCAAGACAAATCACGACAAAGGAGGATAGAATAAAACAGGATTTGTCGGCAAGGATTTCAATGAATAGGAGATGTGAAATATGTTAGGAAATTTTGAATACAGCAATCCCACAAAATTATACTTTGGTGAGAATGCAATTGACAATCTGAAAGCAGAGCTTGAAAATTACGGGCAGAATATTATGCTTGTGTACGGCGGCGGTTCCATTAAGAAAAACGGTATTTATGACGAGGTTATAGCTGTTCTGAGCGAGTGCGGGAAAAATGTGTTTGAGGACAGCGGCGTTATGCCGAACCCCACAGTTGATAAGCTGTACGAGGGCTGCAAAATCGCAAAGGAGAATAATGTAGACTTAATTCTCGCAGTAGGCGGAGGTTCTGTGTGCGACTATTCCAAGGCGGTATCCGTATCAACCTATTGTGAGGAGGATCCGTGGGATAAGTATTACCTGAGAATGGAGGATGTAGATAACAAAATAATCCCGGTGGGATGTGTGCTGACAATGGTGGGCACAGGCAGCGAGATGAACGGCGGCGCTGTTATAACCGATCCCAAATCAAAGCTGAAGATAGGTCATGTGTTCGGGGATAGTGTATTTCCCAAGTTCTCGATTTTAAATCCCAAGTATACATATACTCTGCCTGAGTACCAAATGGTGGCGGGATTTTATGATATTTTTAACCATATATGCGAGCAGTATTTTTCGGGAACCGATGACAACACCTCCGACTATATTATGGAGGGGCTGATGAAGTCGTTAATCCACAGCTCACGGATTGCCATTGAAAATCCGCAGGATTATGAGGCAAGAAGTAATATTATGTGGACGGCGACCTGGGCACTTAACACTCTGGTTGCAAAGGGAAAGACCACAGACTGGATGGTTCATATGCTGGGTCAGTCTGTGGGCGGTCATACGGACGCAACCCACGGAATGACTCTTGCGGCAGTGTCTCTCCCGTATTACAGATATATTTGTCCCTACGGTCTTGAAAAGTTCAAGAGATTCGCTATAAACGTTTGGGATGTTCGCCCGGAGGGCAAGACTGATGAAGAAGTGGCGGCAGAGGGTCTCGCCGCTATGGAGAGCTGGATGAAGGAAATCGGTCTTGTGATGAATATATCTGAGCTGGGTGTAACCGAGGATATGATAGACGGCATTGCCGACGGCGTATTTATTATGGAGGGCGGCTATAAGGTTCTCACAAAAGACGAGGTTGTGAATATATTAAAAGAGAGTATGTAATAATTTATCTCGGCGGTGGCAACAACCCGCCGCCGAGAATTATGTCCGAAAATTTGTTATATATATATTCAAAAAAGTACTTGACAAATAAATATAGAGATAGTATAATAATCTTGTTGAGTTAAATATTCCTCTATAGCTCAGTTGGTAGAGCATGCGGCTGTTAACCGCAGGGTCGTTGGTTCGAGTCCAACTGGAGGAGCCACAGCGTCGGAACGGACTTTGCTCTGTTCCGATTTTTGTTTGCACAAAAATCAGTCACCTGCACCGTCGTTCCTCCTTATTCCCAAAAAGTCTGTCGACTTTTCGGGAGCCCTGAAAGTTCGCTTTGCTCCGTTTTTCTTTGTTAAGAAAAAGATTCGCCTGCTCCCTTGCTTCTCCTCTTTCGTGAAAAATCTAATGATTTTTCACGAGTTTGTGCCTGCGGTATTTTTTATTTTAAAGCCTTTTGGCTTGCCGCGTTTTCTATGCAGAAAACACGCCTGCGCTTGACAGGCTGCCGCTGCGTCGGAGTGAGCTTCGCTTGCTCCGATTTTTTCTATCGAAAAAATCAATCGCTCGCATCGCTACTCCTCCTTTTCACGAGTGTGCGCCTGCGGCGCTTTTTTATTTTACTGACTTTTTGCGAGTTTTACCATATTTACAGACTCCGTTCTATTCCGCTTCTTGTTTGCACAAAAAGCGCGGCTAATGTATTAGAAATACAACGAATTAATTGCAAAAAATTAATTTATACATTGTGGTATTGAAAAAATTATGGTACAATCTATGTGAAAGTAATTTTGGAGAATACATTATGTGGCGCAGTTTGACAGAGTGGCAACGGAATTTGATAAAAAAATACTAAATAAATAGGAGGATTTACTATGAAGTACAAAATCGAGGGGGAAACCCTGCCGGTTGTAATATGCGACCTGGACAAGGGAGAGACAATGATTTCCGAGGGAGGTTCCATGGCATGGATGTCGCCCAACATGAAAATGGAAACCACTTCAAACGGAGGTATCGGAAAGGCAATAGGCAGAATGTTTTCGGGCGAAAAAATGTTTCAGAACAGGTTTACCGCAGAGGGAGGAAGCGGCATGATTGCCTTTGCTTCCAGCTTCCCGGGCTCGGTTAGAGCCTTTGAAATTTCACCCTCCAACGAGATGATTTTTCAGAAGTCATCTTTCCTTGCAGGAGAGAACGGCATTAATCTCTCGGTATTTTTCAACAAGAAGCTTGGCAGCGGACTGTTTGGCGGAGAGGGATTTATTTTGCAAAAGGTCAGCGGCAGCGGAATTGTTTTTGCTGAGTTTGACGGACACGTTATAGAGTACGAGCTGGGTGCGGGACAACAGATTTTGGTGGATACAGGTCATCTTGCGGCAATGACTGCAAGCTGTACTATGGATATTCAGAGAGTGAAAGGGTTAAAGAATATATTCTTAGGCGGTGAGGGACTGTTTATCACAACGGTTACAGGCCCCGGTAAGGTTTGGCTCCAGACAATGCCTCTTGCCAACGTTGCAAATGCATTGCTGCCGTTTATGCCGCAGAAAACGGAGATAAAACTTGGCAATAATTAAAGGTAAGATTTATCGGGTATCAAAACAGGCAAAAGAAAAGCTCCCGTGGGATTAATTCCTGCGGGAGCTGTTAGTTGTTGAGTTTATTTTATTATTTCTAATTTAAATGAATTATTTCATCATTGATGCTACTTCTGCAGCAAAATCGTCTTGCTTCTTCTCAAGACCTTCGCCTGTCTCAAAACGAACAAAGCTCTTAAGTGTAATAGCTGAGCCGGTTTCCTTTGCAACCTGCTCAATATACTTTGCAACAGTTTCTTTATTTGTTGCCTTAACATATTCCTGCTCAAGGAGGCAAACCTCTTTAAGCTCCTTTGCAAGACGGCCTGTAATCATCTTCTCGATAATATTATCGGGCTTGCTTGCGTTCTTAGGATCGTTCTTTGCCTGAGCCATAAGGATTTCCTTCTCGTGCTCCTTATATTCCTCGGGAACCTCTGCGCTTGACAGGTACTTGGGGTTAAGGGCAGCAATCTGCATTGCAACGTTCTTCAAACACTCCTTAACAGCGTCACTGCTCTCAGCCTCAGCCTCAACCAGAACGCCGATTTTGCCTGCTGCGTGAATGTAGTCTACAACAACGCCGCTTGTTGCAATTCTCTCAAAGCGTCTGATGTTCATGTTCTCGCCGATTGTAGCAATCTTCTCTGTGAGAGCATCTCCGACAGTCTGGCTTCCGCCGCTGATTGTCATTGTCTTAAGCTCTTCAACATCGGCAGGTGCATTATCTGCAATAGTCTTTGCGATGTCTGCAACAAAATTCTGGAAGTCAACGTTCTTTGCAACAAAGTCTGTCTCAGAGTTTACCTCAACAACAACGCCAACGCCGTTATCGATGTATGACTTAACAATACCCTCAGCAGCAATTCTGCCTGCCTTCTTAGCTGCCTTTGAAAGACCTTTTTCTCTCAGATATTCAACGGCCTTTTCCTGATCGCCGTCTGTCTCTGTGAGAGCCTTTTTACAGTCCATCATTCCGCAGCCTGTCATTTCTCTCAATGCCTTTACGTCTTGTGCTGTAAATGCCATTTTATATACTTCCTTTCGTAAATCTGTTATTTTATCAAGTGGATTACTCGTCCAGCATATCCAGTGAAACTTCTTCCTGAGCTGTGTCCTCTGTCTGCTCGCCCTGCTTACCCTCAAGGATAGCGTTACCGATTGTAGAAACGATAAGCTTTACCGCACGGATAGCGTCATCATTACCGGGGATAGGATAGTCGGCTTCTTCAGGGTCACAGTTTGTATCAACGATTGCGATAACAGGAATGCCCAGCTTGTGAGCCTCTGCAATAGCGTTCTTTTCCTTTCTGGGGTCAACAACGAACATTGCCGAAGGCAGATCCTGCATTTCCTTAATACCGCCCAAGAACTTCTCAAGTCTTTCCTTTTCCAGATTGAGCTTGATAACCTCTTTCTTGGGAAGAAGATCCATAGTGCCGTCCTCAGCCATCTTGTTGAGCTGATACAGTCTGCCGATTCTCTTCTTGATTGTCTTGAAGTTGGTAAGCATTCCGCCCAACCATCTGGCATTTACGTAATACATACCTGTTCTTTCGGCTTCTTCCTTAATCGCTTCCTGAGCCTGCTTCTTTGTTCCAACGAACAAAACTGTGCCGCCCTCGGCTGCGATGTCACGAGTGAAGTAATAAGCCTCCTCGATTTTCTTAACCGTCTTCTGAAGATCAATGATGTAGATACCATTTCTCTCTGTGAAAATGTACTCAGCCATTTTCGGGTTCCAACGGCGAGTCTGGTGTCCGAAATGAACACCGGCCTCCAATAACTGTTTCATTTGAACTACTCCCATGATTTTACACCTCCAAAAGTTATACCTCCGCTCTGGTCATATTTCGCCGGAACCGACATGGGACTGCGGCACGCCCGACAAAATCACAAAGCGTGTGTATTTTGATTATGTGGATAACCCACACAGCGATACATTATAACACAATAAATTTTGCAATGCAAGAGTTTTTTGAAAAAAAAATGAAAAATATGTGACAGATTTTTGTTTTTACAAAAATGACAGGCTGTTTTGCTGCGAGGAATATTTGTGTAATACTTATTTGATTATATTAAAATTATTTTTCACCGAACAGCGCTTTAAGTCTGCAGGTTGGGCACAGGTTTTTCTTCAATAATATCGGAACTTCTGTTGAGGGATTATAGGAATATGGCTTTTTGCATTTTGCGCAAATTTTAATAATCGGTCTGCTTGACATATTATCACCTCCTCCCGGATTAAGTATATATAGTCATATGGACAATAATTGTCCATGGTCGCATTTTGTCCGAAAAACAAATAAAAAAGTGCGCCACTGCACGAGTAACGCACAAAAAACGCTTTACTCCTACAGTTGTCACACCAATTTTTTAATTACAATAAGCCAATATTGCACGCAAAAAAACAGAGTAAGCATTTTTATCAGTATTGACAAAAATACATACAATATCGGCATTTTATTAAATTGGTGTGACGAGTAAATTATACCATATAAATCACATGTTGTAAACTGATTTTTCAAAAATTTCTTGCAATTTGGAAATCCTTGTGCTATACTTTTATCATCTTATGCCGAAAACAAAATGGTAAGTACAGCGAGGACAGACAACGACTGTTCGGGATGAGAAAGAGGGGACATAAATGGAGGAGAAATCAATAGTTGAAATGCTGCCTTTTTGGGACAGCCTTTCGGAAAAGGAAAAACAGCTTGTGAAAAGTCGGACGGTTATAAGACCGTACAAAAAGGGCGAGATGATACAGCCGACCGACTGCAACTGCTTGGGTATGGTTTTGGTGGTAAGCGGCGGAATACGGGTTTATATTCTCTCTGAGGAGGGGAGGGAAATCACACTGTACCGTTTAACTGAGGGGGAGTGCTGTATTCTGTCTGCCTCATGTGTGGTGGAGGAGATTACCTTTGACTCGGAGATGAGCGCAACAGAGGACTGCCGCCTGCTTGTTATACCGACAGCGATTTTTAAGGAGCTTATGGAGAACAACATATATGTGCGCTGCTTTATTTACGAGGCGTTGTGCAAGCGTTTTTCGTCTGCGGTTTGGACGATGCAGATGATTTTGTTTAAGGGATATGACAGACGTTTAGCGGACTTCCTTGTGAGTGAATATGACAGAACAGGCTCTGCTGAAATCAAAATGACCCATGAGCAGATTGCAAGATATACTAATTCCGCCCGCGAGGTGGTGGCGAGAATGTTAAAGCGTTTTGCCTCTGAGGGACTGGTTACGTTTAAGAAAGGGACAATTAAGCTGATTGACACGGAACGGTTGCGAAACCTATAACGGGTTTTGAGCCGTTTTTTTTAGTCTGAATGTGACCGAGTCACGGATTTATTTTGGAAAATCCTGTAAAATATGGGTATGAAATCTATTTAGAGGAGGTATGGGTATGAAATATGTTTGTAAAATATGCGGATATATTTATGACGAGGCTAAGGAAAAGACCCCCTTTGACCGGTTGCCCAAGGATTGGGTCTGTCCTCTGTGCGGCGCGCAAAAGAGCAGCTTTGCCCCTCAGGGAGAAAGAGAGAAACGGGAAAAGCCCAAAGCTCCCGTTTCTGTTGACGAGGATATGCGGGAGCTTACAATAGGTCAGTTGTCCGCCCTGTGCTCCAATCTGGGCAGAGGCTGTGAGAAGCAGTACATGCAAAAGGAGTCGGAGCTTTACTATAAGCTGGCGGACTACTTTGCGTCTATTACTCCGCAGGTAACCGAAAACGAATTGGGAGACATAGCCGAATTGGTGGCTGAGGACTTAACGCAGGGCTACGAGACGGTTCGCTCGGTTGCCGACAACGGCGTTGACAGAGGCGCTATGCGGGTTTGCGTCTGGGGCGAAAAGGTGACGACTATTTTAAGCGCCCTTTTGGACAGATACAACCGTGAGGGCGAGGCATTTTTGGCAGATACAAAGGTGTGGGTTTGCACTGTCTGCGGTTTTATATACGTTGGGCAGCAGCCCCCGGAGCTTTGCCCGGTGTGCAAGGTTCCGCCGTGGAAATTTGAAGAGATAGAGGGGAGGATATGAGCATGAAAGAATATGCGGTACGTAATCTGCGTCTTTGTACAAAGGACTGTCTCTGCCTGTACGTTTGCCCTGTTGGTGCAACGGATACGGAGAACAGCATAATCGACAGGGAAAAATGTATAGGCTGCGGAGCTTGCTCCAAGGCGTGCCCCGGCGGAGCTATATCTATGGTTCCTGTTGAGATGCCGCCTCAGCAGTCCAAGAAGCCTGCAGTCAGGGCAGCTCTCAGTGCATTGTCGGCAAGCAAGATGAAGCAGGAGAAAATCGCATTGCAGATTGCCGAGAACGCTCAAAGTGACGGACTGTACAGGTTGAGCAAAGCGGCGGCAAAGTCTGCAAGGCTGGTGGCGGAGGACTTAATCCGCGAAGGCGGCTATATGCTTCCCCAGAGCGCAAACACCCGAGAGCTGCTTGAGGACTTAATTAAAAATCCACCCACAGAGGACTTCCCGAAAGAGGTAGCGGAACAGCTTTTACAGCTTATTCCGTGTAACGAAACAAAATTATCAGAAAAGGAGAGAATTACTATGAAAAAGTACAAGTGCAAGGTATGCGGTCATATTTTTGAGGTTGAGGAGGGCGTTGAGCCGATTTGCCCTGTATGCAAGGCTAAGGGCGACAATCTGGAGCTGATTGAGGACGCTCCTGCAAATCCGTATGCGGGAACACAGACAGAGAAGAACCTCCACACCGCATTTGCGGGTGAGTCGGAGGCGAGGAACAAGTATACATACTTCGCGTCTGTAGCTAAAAAAGAGGGTTATGAGCAGATAGCGGCCCTGTTCCAAAAGACCGCCGACAATGAAAAAGAGCACGCAAAAATGTGGTTCAAGGAGCTTATGGGTATAGGCGACACGGCTGCCAACCTGTTGTCTGCCGCTGAGGGCGAGAACTACGAGTGGACAGATATGTATGACGGCTTTGCCAAGACGGCAGAGGCAGAGGGGTTCACCGAGCTTGCCGCAAAGTTCCGCATGGTGGCAGAGATAGAGAAGCACCACGAGGAGCGTTATCGCGCCCTGCTGAAAAACGTTGAGACGGCAGAGGTATTCAAAAAGAGCGAGGTTAAGGTTTGGGAGTGCCGTAACTGCGGTCATATTGTTGTGGGCACGGCGGCTCCGGATATTTGCCCGGTATGCGCTCATCCTCAGAGCTACTTTGAGGTTCACGCCGAAAATTATTAATTCATATTGCTTTTTACTCGTGATTGTGGTATGATGTTTCAAAATTAATTTTGGGAGGGGCGTGGATATGTTCAGGAAGATGAGAAGATTTAAGCAACAGTTGTCGGAACAGGAATGTGTTGAAATATTAAAGCGAGAGCCCAGAGGAGTTATGGCGGTTCACGGCGAGGACGGATACCCATATGCCTTTCCTATGAACTATATATACATGGACGGAAAACTGTATTTCCACTGCGCCAAAGAGGGGCACAAGCTGGACGCATTAAAGGCGGACGACAGGGTGTCGTTCTGCGTTATGGATAAGGGCTACAGAAAAGACAGCGACTGGGCGCTGAACATAAAGAGCGTAATTATTTTTGGGCGGATTAAGAAAATCGATGACCCGTCGGAGGCTGTTAATGCTGTTCGGAAGCTGGGTTATAAGTATTATCCCTCAAAGGAGGAAGCGGAAGCTGAGGTTGCTAAGGATTTTCATAGGGTGACAATGCTGGAGCTGACAATCGACCATATGACGGGGAAGCTTGTGAACGAGTCGTAGTTTTTAAGAATTTACCAAAACTTTTGTTGAATTGACGGTGAATTTTTTAAATTAAGACCATTGAAATTTGAGGCTTGATGTGTTAGAATATTTTACAGTCGAGTTGCGAAAGCGTAAGTCCGGATTATTTCGGGCTTGCGCTTTTTTCTTTTGAAAAAAATCTAAATTTGTTGCATACGGAGGTAATATGAATAACACAAACGAAGTAAACAAAATGGGAACTGTACCGGTGAAAAGGCTGCTGCTGACTTTGGGCGTGCCGATGATTATTTCAATGGTGCTCCAGGCATTTTATAATATTGTGGACAGCGCATTTGTATCGAATATGTCCCAAAACGGAGAGGCGGCTCTGAACGCATTGACCTTGGCATTTCCTGTGCAGATGCTTATTGTGGCGCTCAGCATAGGAACAGGTGTGGGCGCAAACGCTGTCCTGTCCAGAAGCCTTGGACAAAGGGATATGAAAAAGGTAGGACTGACGGCGGGAAACGCATTATTTTTGGCAGCAGTTATATATGTGCTGTGCCTGCTGTTCGGCTGCTTTGGGGTTAGGGTGTATATTTCGTCTCAAACCTCAAACCCTGTGATTTTGGAAATGGCAGTAGATTACCTGCGCATATGCTGCGTGGCGGCAGTGGGAATTGTATTCTTTTCGATTTTTGAAAAGCTGTTACAGGCAATAGGCTTGTCCCTGTACTCAACTATAGCCCAGGTTGCGGGAGCGGTTATTAATATAGTTCTTGATCCGATTTTGATATACGGTCTGCTCGGTCTGCCTGAGATGGGAGTTCGCGGAGCGGCGTATGCAACGGTTATAGGTCAGATTGCCTCGTTCTTGCTGGCAATGGGCTTTCATTTTAAGTTTAACAAAGAGGTGGAGAACAAGCTCCGAAACCTTAAGCCCTCCCTTAAGATAATTAAGGAGATATACGCCGTGGGCGTCCCCGCAATTATTGCCCAGGCATTGATGTCGGTTATGACCTATGGGCTGAATGTTATCCTTGTCAGAGTGGACGAGACAATGGTAACAGCCTATGGACTGTATTACAAAATTCAGCAGTTCATTCTGTTTGCGGCGTTCGGACTTAGGGACGCAATCACGCCGATAGTGGCGTTTAACTACGGAATGGGCGACAAAAAGCGTGTGAACGACGGTATAAAATACGGTGTACTCTACACCCTGATTGTGGTGGCAGTAGGGCTGATTGGACTGGAATTGTTCGCAGAGCCTCTGGCAAAGGTGTTTGACGTGTCGGGCGTAACTCTTGAGCTGTGTATCAGCGCAATCAGAATAATCTCAATCAGCTTTATATGTGCGGGTCTAAACATTGCCCTGCAGGGAGTTTTCCAGGCTATGGACAGCGGATTGCAGTCGCTGATTATTTCGGTTTGCAGACAGTTTCTCTTTGTGCTGCCTGTGGCGTGGGGATTTGCGGAATTTGTAATAAGCAGCGGCGGCAGCGAGTGGTTGGTATGGCTCACGTTCCCTATTGCGGAAACACTGTCCGCAATAATCGGCGCTATATTTATGAGGAATATTTATAAAACCAAAATTAAGTCCATGGATAGCTTTGGCCTTGACATATCAGAGTGAGTTTGCTACAATACTCCTAAAAACATTAGGAGGTGAGCGCTTATGGATTTGGAAACAGAGCGTTTAATTCTTCGTCCGTGGCAGGAGAGCGACAGTGAGAGCCTGTATAAATACGCAAAGGATCCATTGGTGGGACCTATTGCGGGCTGGCCTGTTCACACAAGCGTTGAAAATAGCCGTGAGGTAATAAAGACAGTGCTGTCTCTCGATGAAACCTATGCGGTTGTGCTTAAGGAGACAGGGGAACCCATAGGAAGCATCGGTATTATGGTCGGCAAGGACAGTAATTTTAACCTGCCCGAAAATCAGGGAGAGCTGGGCTACTGGATAGGTGTTCCCTACTGGGGTAGGGGCTTGATACCCGAGGCGGCGGAAATACTGATTAAGAGAGCCTTTGAGGACTTAAAATTGGAGACCGTCTGGTGCGGGTATTTTGACGGCAACGAGAAGTCAAAACGCGTCCAGGAAAAGTGCGGCTTTGAATATGACCATACAAATTATGACGTGCCCATAGAGCTTACGGGGGATATAAGAACCGAGCACATAAGCCGACTGACTAAAGAGCGTTGGCAACACCTACATAACAGCTAAAAGCAAGGGAGTCTGCATTTAATACGCAGGCTCCCTTTGCTTTTTATTTTATGCTTTAGGGCATATTATTTTCTTGCAATTCGCACAATTAGAGTTAGCTCTAACTTGGACATTCTGCCAAAAATAAATTTTTTGAAAATTTGGTATTGACTTAGAGTTAACTCTAAGGTGTAGAGTGATCTCAGACAATAAAAAAGGGGGCTATTTTATGGAAAAATATAATTTTTATGCACCGACTAAAATTCTGTTCGGCTGCGGCAGGTTAAACGATTTGTACGCTCAGACATTGCCCGGTACTAACGGAATGGTAGTAATATCAAATGGAAAATCGACAAGGGAAAACGGCTATCTGGACAGACTGTGTGACCAGCTCGAGCTTGCGAATGTTACTTATCATATTTTTGACAAAATCGGCGCAAATCCCACAAGGGCGCAAGTTATGGAGGGCAGCAGGTTTGCGAATACAAATAATTGTGATTTTATAGTTGCGCTGGGCGGCGGCTCGGTTATGGATGCTGCAAAGGCAATCGCTCTTACGGCAACCAACGACGGGGATTATTGGGACTATATCGGAACGGGAACAGGAAAAGGCAAAAGCGTTAAAAACAGACCACTGCCCATTGTGGCAATCACAACAACGGCGGGCACGGGCTCGGAGGCAGACTCGGCATCTGTTATTACCAACGAGGAAACAAACGAAAAAACAGGCTTCGGACATCCGTCATTGTTCCCTGTGCTTTCTGTTGTTGACCCGCAGCTCACGTTAAGCGTACCGCCGAGGTTCACGGCGTATCAAGGCTTTGATGCGCTGTTCCACAGCATAGAGTGTTATGTTTCAAACAAGGCAAACTTGCTCGGTGATATGTATGCGCTGACAGCTATTGAAAAAATAAGCAATAATCTTGCCCGAGCAGTCAAAGACGGCAGCGATATTGACGCAAGAGAAAAAATTGCCTTTGCCAATACGCTTTCCGGTACGGTTATGACAATAAGCGGCTGCACAAGTGAGCATTCTCTTGAACACGCCATGAGCGCATACCATTTTGACTTGCCCCACGGTGCGGGGCTGATAATGATTTCAAAGGCGTATTTTGAATATTTTATTGAAAATCACGCTTGTGATGAGCGGTTTATGAAAATGGCACAGGTTATGGGGGTGTCCGGCGCAAAGTGTGCGGCTGATTTTATAACTGCCCTTGAAAGATTAAAAGTTGATTGTGGTGTGGCAGACCTAAAAATGTCCGACTACGGTATTACCCGTGATGAATTTGAAAAAATGGCTCGCAATGCCATGGGCACAATGGGCAGGTTATTTTTAAATGACCGTATAGAACTGTCTTTGGATGATTGCATTAAAATATATGAAAAATCTTTTATGTAGGATAACAACCGCGACAAGATAATTTTACCAAGAAAAGGAGCAACAAAATGAAAAATATCGCAGCAATTATTATTGTGCTGTCCATATGCCTATCCATAATGACAGCCCTTGCCGCGCAAATTACGGCAACAGATAAGCGTGTAACGGTAACAGATGCCACCAAAGAAGACACTTTGCTTATGGCGTTGTACAAGAACGGCAGAATACTGGATCTTAAAACCTACAGCGGAAGCGGCACGTATTCAGCCGACTACGCCGCCGATATGGCGGACTGCCTTGGCGAAGCAGATGAAGTAAGGGCGTTTTTATGGAATATGCAGAATATTGAGCCTGTTTGTCCCGTGTTCGCATCGGCTATAAATGAACTGCCTTTCGACAGTCCAAGCCTCACGCCCACGCCTGAAACAAAGGAATATAAAATAAGACTGACGGCAGAGGGGCGGGAGTTTACGGCAACGCTTTACAAAAATTCCACCACAGACGCACTTGTTGAAAAACTGCCCTTAACGCTGCCCATGATGGACTTGTACGGTCGGGAAATGTGTTATCGCTTCCCTGATGCACTGCCTACAGATAATGCGCAGTATACAGGCTACGAGGTTGGCGAAATTGTTTACTGGCCGCCGGGTCACAGCTTCGTAATTATGTACGCTCAGAACGGCGAGGAGTTCCAAATGCAGAAGCTGGGTTACATGGACAGCGGCGTGGAATTTTTTGAAACAAGCGGCGATGTTGAAATGAAAATTGAGTTGATACCCTAAGCTCAAAATGCTGATTGACCTTACCGAGTTTAAATGATACAATTAGGGCAGGAGTTGATCTATTATGAATTACAGTATCGGTGAGACGGCTAAAAAATTAAATATATCCGCGCATACCTTGAGGTATTATGACAAGGAGGGGCTTCTTCCCTTTGTTGACCGTGACAAAAACGGAGTGCGCGTATTCAAAAACAGTGATTTCTTTATGCTGTATATTATAGAGTGTATGAAAACGTCCGGTATGCAGCTGAAGGACATTAAGCATTACATAGACCTGTATATGCAGGGGGACGGCACAATGAGAGAACGCCGAGATATTCTTGCCAAGCAGCAGATTATCGTTAATAAAAAAATTGAGGCGTTAAAAGAATGCTCAGTATGCTCAGTTATCAGCTTTGGTATTATGAGGAGGCTATAGAGCACGGCTCTATGGAGGTTCACTTAAAGCGCGGACGCTCCGCTACCCATAAGGCGTATGAGGAAGTTACGGGAAAAATTGCGCCATGGCCCCAATCGGATTTGTATACCGACGATTATAACAGAACGGAAAATAATGATTAACATATTAAGAGGAACCGCCCCGGGACAGTTCCTCGTTGCATTATCACTTTTCTGTCAGCTGCCTTAAAAGCCCTGTGCAGCCTGCGTATATATCTTCGTAGGTCTTGTCAAAATCTCCCGTGTACCATGGGTCGGCAACGTCCCTGTCCTGCCCGGCAAATTCCAGCATCTTATGTATTTTGTTTTTAGGGTCGGAGCCGAAAATCCTGTGCATGTTTCTGATGTTGGCACTGTCCATTCCTATAAAGCAGTCAAAGTCGTCATAGTCGGACTTTACCAGCTTTCTCGCATACTTGCCCTTTACGGATATGCCGAACTCGCTCAGCTTCCGCTTGGTTCCGCTGTGGACAGGGTTTCCTATTTCCTCATAGCTGGTTGCCGAGGACTCAATACGGAATAAATCCGCCTGCCCGCTTTTCTTAACCATATCCTTTAAAACAAACTCCGCCATGGGAGAACGGCATATGTTGCCGTGGCACACAAACATAATTCTTATCATAGCTAATCTCCTTCACTGTCTTACTCTGATTTAAATATAGCACATAAATTTTACAATTGCAATACATATAATTTGATAGATTTCCCAAAATATAAAATTTTGAAAAAAACTGTTGCAATTTGTATAGAAGTATGTTATTATGCAGTTGAGTTAGCGTAAGCTAACCAAAGTTTAGAATTTTATTATTTTCTGAATTACAAATATCTGAATGGCATATTTGTGATTTAATATAAGGAGGCTATGATATGAACGAATTTAATCGCGCTGATTTTGATCAGTGGGAAGGTTTTGAGGGACGTATCTGGAAAGAGGAAATTAACACGAGAGACTTCATCCAGAATAATTACGAGCCTTATGACGGAAACTCTTCATTTTTAGAGGGTCCGACAGCGGCTACGGACAAGCTCTGGGGAATACTGCAGGGCTTGCAAAAGCAGGAGCGCGAGAAGGGCGGCGTTCTCGATATGGAGACCGAGGTTGTATCGACCTTGACGGCTTACGGCCCGGGCTATATCAGCGAGGAGAATAAGGACTTGGAAAAGGTCGTCGGCTTGCAGACAGATAAGCCTTTAAAGCGTGCTTTCATGCCCTTCGGCGGCATTAAGATGGCGGAGCAGGCTTGCGAAACCTATGGCTATACGCCAAACCCGAAGTATCACAAGATATTTACGGAGTACTGCACAACCCATAACCAGGGCGTGTTTGATGCATACACTCCGGAGATGAAGCTGGCGCGGCATAACAAGATTATTACCGGTCTGCCCGATACATACGGCAGAGGAAGAATTGTAGGGGACTACCGTCGTGTTGCTCTTTACGGAATAGATTTTTTGATTTCCGAAAAGCAAAAGGATTTTGATAACTGCGGCGACGGCGTGATGACAGAAGATGTTATCCGTCTGCGGGAGGAGATTGCCAAGCAGATCAGAGCCCTCCGAGAAATGAAGAAGATGGCGGAGGTTTACGGATATGACATTTCAAAGCCCGCCGCAAATGCTCATGAGGCGGTGCAGTGGCTCTACTTCGGATACCTTGCCGCAATTAAGACCCAGAACGGCGCGGCAATGAGCGTGGGACGTATTTCCACATTCCTGGATATTTATATTCAGCGTGACATGAAACGGGGAATACTCACCGAGAGCCAGGCGCAGGAGCTGATTGACCACCTCGTCATGAAGTTCCGCATGGTGAAGTTTGCACGCGTGCCGTCCTACAACCAGCTGTTCAGCGGCGACCCTGTCTGGGCAACTCTGGAGGTTGCGGGCACAGGTCTTGACGGCCGTTCAATGGTTACAAAAACAGACTTCCGCTTCCTGCGCACCCTTGAGAACATGGGTCCCTCGCCGGAGCCTAATCTGACGGTTCTGTATTCAAGCTCTCTGCCGGAGAACTTTAAGAAATACGCTGCGGAGATCTCAGTTCGTACAAGCTCCGTTCAGTACGAAAACGACGATGTTATGAAGCCTGTTTGGGGAGACGATTATTCAATCTGCTGCTGCGTTTCCGCAACCCAGACCGGTAAGGAAATGCAGTTCTTCGGGGCTCGCGCCAACCTGGCAAAATGCCTGTTGTACGCAATCAACGGCGGAGTTGACATGAAAACAAGAGAGCAGGTTGGTCCTGCCTACAGACCGATTACTTCGGAGTATTTGGATTATGACGAGGTTGTAGACAGGTATCTTGACATGATGGATTGGCTTGCGGGATTGTATGTCAACGTGCTCAACCTCATCCAGTATATGCACGATAAGTATTACTACGAGGCTGCGGAAATGGCGCTGATTGACACGGACGTTCGCAGAACATTTGCTACGGGAATTGCAGGCTTCTCTCATGTAGTTGACTCCCTTAGTGCGATAAAATACGCAAAGGTTAAGGTTATCCGTGACGAAACCGGAATTGCCGTTGACTTTGAAACCGAGGGCGATTTCCCCAAGTACGGTAATGACGATGACCGCGCGGACGACATTGCTCTCTGGCTGCTTAAAACATTCCTTGACATGATTAAGCGCCGTCACTCTTACCGTGATTCTGAGATAACCACATCGATTCTCACTATCACTTCTAACGTGGTATACGGAAAGGCTACAGGCAACATGCCCGACGGCCGCAGAGCTGGAGCGCCCTTATCACCCGGTGCAAACCCCAGCTACGGTGCGGAGCAGAACGGACTTTTGGCGTCATTGAATTCGGTGGCAAAGCTGCCTTATCACTGGGCGCTGGACGGCATTTCCAACACCCAGACGATTAACCCTGACGCATTGGGTCACACTGAGGACGAGCAGTCCGACAACCTTGTTCAGATTATGGATGGATATTTTGATCAGGGTGCGCATCACTTGAATGTAAACGTTTTCGGCAAGGAGAAGCTTATTGACGCAATGGAGCATCCGGAAAAGGAGGAGTATGCTAACTTCACTATCCGAGTTTCCGGATATGCCGTTAAGTTTATCGACCTGACCCGTGAACAGCAGCTTGACGTTATCTCACGTACCTGCCATGAAAGAATGTAATATTCTAGGCCGCGTCCACTCATTGGAGAGCTTCGGTTCGGTTGATGGACCCGGAGTACGCTATGTAATATTTATGCAGGGCTGCAATATGCGCTGCAAGTACTGCCACAATCCTGAAACATGGGGCAGCGGCGGCGAGGAGTGGGCTGCCTCCGACCTGTTCAAGCAGGCGTTTCGCTATAAGAACTATTGGGGCAAAGGCATGAAACAAGGCGGAATTACGGTCAGCGGCGGAGAGCCGTTGCTGCAGCTTGAATTTGTAACCGAGTTATTCAGGCTTGCCAAGGAAAAGGGAGTGCATACCGCCGTGGATACGGCGGGGCAGCCCTTTTGCCGGGACAAAGAGTTTTTAGCGAAATTTGATGAGCTGCTTAAATACACCGATCTGTTTTTACTGGACATCAAAGAAATCGACAGTGAAAAGCATAAGGAACTGACCGGTCACGGCAACGAGAATATTCTGGGCATGGCAAGTTACCTGTCGGACAAGGGCGTTCCCCTGTGGATCAGATATGTTTTGGTTCCGGGTGTTACCGACCATGAGGTTGATCTGAAAAGGACGGCTGATTTTATTTCAGGTCTTAAAACCGTGGAAAAGGTTGAGGTTTTGCCCTATCACACCTTGGGTCTGTTTAAGTGGGAAAAGCTGAATTTGGCTTATCCGCTAAAGGACGTTCCTACACCTACAAAGGAACAAGTTAAAAAAGCTGAAGATATTTTAAAGCGGGAGCAGTGATACCACTGTTCCCCTTTTTATATTGATAAAAAAGTGTTTTTCTTCGCACTCAGATACATTTCTATGTAAAAAACTAGTATTATGTAACGCTTAAAAACTTATTTAAATTCTTCTATTTTGATAAAGGCTTTGCCTTTAAAACCAATGCCGAGCCCATATTCCGCCATGCCAAGCCGCGGCGGCAATGTTGCCAAAGCCTTTATCAAAATTATAATGTGGCGTAATTGCATATACAGGGGTTTGGGGCGAAGCCCCAGTCGGTTTCCCAGAAGGGGAAAACCGACTGCGCTCGGGGCGGAGGCGGCGAGGCAATGGGATGGGCGGTAGGTTATATTATCAAATACAAATAAAATTACATGGGTATAGTATAAAAGTAAAGTTTTAGTTATTACATAATACTGATTCAAGGAAGTTGGGTTACAGACCGCCTGCCGTGCTTGATTTCCCTTTTTACCAATGAGTTTAAAATTGCAAGTTGATTTTGCGTGTAAGCTATGTTATAATCTAAACTGTAGAATTTTAGATTTAAGGAGGAAAAATCGTGATTAATTTTGTTTGCTATCCCAAGTGCACCACCTGTAAAAAGGCGGAGAACTGGCTTAAGGAAAAGGGACTTGAATATACAGTGAGGGATATTAAGGAGGATAACCCGACTTATGAGGAGCTTAAGCTCTGGTACGAAAGGAGCGGTTTGCCATTGAAGCGATTCTTCAACACAAGCGGAATGCTGTACCGCTCTATGGGAATAAAGGACAAGCTGAAGGATATGTCCGAGACAGAGCAGCTGCAGCTTTTGGCGACAGACGGCATGTTGGTTAAGAGGCCGATTGCGGTAACCGACAGCAAGGTTGTTGTAGGTTTTAAAGAGGCGGAATGGAACGATCTGATATAGCTGAACTTATGGAAAAGAAGTATTACAAGCTAAATGCCAAATTGTCAGGGTACTCGTTTGGGAACCTGTATTGTGATTGCTGCGGCAGCAGACTTGCCTATATAAAGAGCAAGGATTATAAATACATATATTTTGTATTCATGTGTAACTGCGGGGCGGAAGTTGTTTATCTAAATGATTATGACGGCGCCAAAACAGATGACAAGTATTATGCGGATATTAAAGACGGAATTGTATCATGCAGGAGATGTTCCGAGGAATTGTTTTACGTGGACGAGAGAAGATGCAGAGCCTTTGCCTTTCACGTGATTTGCGGCTGCGGGAAAGAATATAACAGGATACTTAAGAGACACAAACAGAATGTTGAGGGTGAAATACTGAATGGATAGAATTGTTTTTGGAATATTGGCGCATGTGGACTCGGGGAAGACAACGCTCTCTGAGGCTATACTGTACAAGAGCGGAGTTTTGAGACGCCCCGGGCGGGTTGACCACGGCGACGCTTATCTGGACACTCACAGCATAGAGCGGGACAGAGGTATAACCATATTTTCCAAGCAAGCCCGTTTTAATTTGGGGGATAGGGAATACACCCTGCTTGACACGCCGGGGCATGTTGACTTCTCAATGGAGACGGAGCGAACCCTGCAGGTTCTTGACTATGCCATTTTGGTTGTGAGCGGCAGCGACGGAGTACAGAGCCACACGGAAACCCTCTGGAGACTTCTTGAAAAGTATAATATTCCCACGTTTATCTTTGTGAACAAAATGGATCTGATAGGCGCAGATCGGGAGAGCTTGCTCAATGAAATAAAGAGCGAGCTCAGCGACAACTGCGTTCAGATGGAAAGCCCTATGTCTCAAGAGCTTATGGAGAGCATAGCGGTGTGCGACGATGATATTCTGGATAAGTTCCTTGAAACAGGCAAGATTGAGGAGCGGGATATTATTTCGGCAATTGCGGGGCGAAAGATTTTTCCCTGCTTTTTCGGCTCCGCATTAAAGCTTGAAGGGGTTGACGAACTACTAAGGGCGTTTGGCAGATATACGGCAACGCCCGATTACGGCAGTGACTTCGGGGCGAGAGTGTTTAAGATTTCCGAGGACAGCCGTGGGGGCAGAATGACCCATATGAAGATAACGGGCGGAGCTCTAAAGGTAAAGTCTCTGATTTCGGGCACAGACAGAAACCAAAACCAATGGTCGGAAAAGGTCAACCAAATCAGGATTTATTCCGGTGAAAAGTACGAGACCGCAGACGAGGCTGAGGCGGGCACAGTGTGCCAGGTTCTGGGGCTCAGCGGAACCTATCCCGGGCAGGGCTTGGGAGCGGAGAGCGACGGGGAAAAGACAGTCTTAAACCCGGTGCTGTCCTACAGGGTTCGGATTTTGGATAATACCGATGTCCACACCGCTCTGACAAAGCTGCGCATACTTGAAGAGGAGGAGCCTCGGTTTTGCATAGTTTGGAACGAACAGCTTCGGGAAATAAATATGCAGCTTATGGGAGAAATTCAGCTTGAGGTTCTGAAACGGGTAGTCAATGACAGATTTAACATGGAGATTGAATTTGAAAGGGGCAGCGTTGCCTATAAAGAGACGATTAAAAATACCGTGGAGGGAATTGGGCATTACGAGCCTTTGCGCCACTATGCGGAGGTTCATCTGCTTTTGGAGCCCGGCAAGCCCGGGAGCGGCATTAAGATTGCCGCTAAGTGCAGTGAGGATAAGCTGGACAAAAACTGGCAGAGACTTATCCTGACCCACTTGCGGGAGAAAAACCATATTGGCGTGCTTACGGGTTCCCCCATAACGGATATAAAAATAACTTTGGTTTCGGGACGGGCTCATAAAAAGCACACCGAGGGCGGAGATTTTCGCCAAGCAACTTACCGCGCTGTAAGACAGGGTTTAAGGTCGGCTGAAAGCGTTCTGCTGGAGCCCTGGTTTGAAATACGGCTGGAGGTTCCCGCAGAGTTTACCAGCAGGGCAATGACCGATATACAGAAAATGGGAGGCGACATCGGTCAGCCCAAAACCGACAACAATAATAAGACGGTTATAAGCGGTTCCGTGCCCGTGTCGGCGATAATTGATTATCAGACAGAGGTGACGGCGTACACAAGCGGCAGAGGAAAGCTGTCCTGTATCCCGTCAGGCTACCGCCCGTGCGCCGACCCTGAAAAGGTAATCGAAGAAATAGGCTATGACTGCGACGCCGATGTTGAAAACACGGCGGACTCGGTGTTCTGCTCCCATGGTTCGGGGTTTATTGTTAAGTGGAACGAGGTTGAGGAGCATATGCATTTAGAGAGCGAGCTTAAATCGGAGCCTGCGCCTGTGCGGCAGTCAAGCGTCAGGGAATATATGGGCAGGCTGTCGAGCGACAAGGAGTTAATGCAGATTTTTGAGCGAACCTACGGCAAGATAAAGCGGGAACCCTATAATGCAATGTACACCAAGAAATCTTCTGCTCCCGCAGCGGCGAAGCCGAGAGGGGCGGCAAAGGCTAATACAGACCGACCCGAATACCTTCTGGTTGACGGGTACAATATAATATTCGCCTGGGACAGCCTGAGGGAGCAAGCCGAGGAAAATCTTGACATGGCGAGAGTAACCCTGCAAAATATACTCTGTAACTACCAAGGGTTTAAACAGTGTGAAATAATTGTGGTCTTTGACGCATATAAGGTAAAGAACAATCCGGGAGAGGTTGAAAAGTACAACAATATAACCGTTGTGTATACCAAAGAGAAAGAAACGGCGGATACTTATATTGAAAAGGCGACCCATAGATTGAGCAAGAATAATAACGTGCGCGTCGCCACCTCGGACTTTATGGAGCAGCTTATAATCCTGGGCAGCGGAGCTTTGAGAATGTCGGCACAGGAGCTTAAAGATGAGGTTGAAGCAGTTGACAGGGCGATAAAGGAATATATAGAGGTGAACGACCCCGAAGCCCTCGTCACGCTGCAGATTGAGGAAGAAACACGGAAAGATAATTAAGGGAGAAATAAAATGCCGTTACAAATAATCAGACAAGATATAACTAAAATGAAAGTGGATGCCATTGTAAATGCCGCTAACTGCCGATTGCGGGCAGGCGGCGGTGTTTGCGGCGCGATTTTTGCAGCTGCGGGAAAAGATAAGCTGCAAAAGGCTTGTGATGAGATTGGTTACTGCAATACGGGAGAGGCAGTTATAACTCCCGGTTTTGGTTTGCCTGCAAAATATGTTATACATACGGCGGGACCCATTTTTCAAGACGGAGATACGGAGCAGGAGAGGCAGCTATACAATTGTTATTTCAATTCTCTGAATTTGGCATGTAAAAAGCTTTTGAAGTCCGTTGCGTTCCCGCTGATTTCCTCGGGTATTTACGGTTATCCCAAATCTGAGGCGTTAAAAGTTGCGAGAGATGCAATTTCTGACTTTTTGCAGGAGCACGAAATGGATGTGTATCTTGTCATCTATGATAAGGACTCCTTTGCAATCAGCAGGGCGATGTTTTCGGATATTCAAAGCTATATTGATGAAAACCTTGTTGTTCCGCAGAATGTGCCGCGGCGTTTGTTGAAAAAAGAAATTATGTCAGCGCCTACCGCATCCTATGACTCAGATAGTTATTGGATGTTTGGAATGCCTAAGTCGAGAGGGAAGCTGGAGGACTTGCTGGAGCACATAGACGAATCCTTTTCGCAAATGCTTTTGCGGTTGATTGATGAGAAAAATTTAAAGGATTCCGAGGTATACAAAAAGGCTAATATAGACCGAAAACTGTTTTCCAAAATCCGCAGTAATGTTAATTACAAACCGAGCAAAGTAACAGTGATTGCCTTTGCGATTGCGCTGGAGCTGTCATTAGATGAAACAAAGGATATGTTAATGACAGCCGGATTTGCCCTTTCCCATAGCAATAAATTCGATATTATTATCGAGTATTTTATAAGAAACGGGAACTACAACATATTTGAAATAAATGAGGCGTTGTTTGCCTTTGACCAATGCTTGCTGGGAGTTTAACTAAATTGTCGCCTGATATGCGACCTTTGACCTAATAAGATCCTCTATAATGTGATTGCAAGGCTAAAACCGAGCAATCACATTATTTTTACGGAGGTATTTGTTATGAAAAACAACATTACTGAGCTGGTATTTATTCTTGATCAGAGCGGCTCGATGAGCGGTTTGGAGGCTGACACAATCGGCGGTTTTAACGGAATGATTGAAAAGCAAAAAAGGCAGGATGGTTTGGTATATGTTTCAACGGTTTTGTTTGATGATGTTATTACGGTTCTCTATGACAGAGTGAAGTTATCAGAGGTAAAGCCGATGACTGAGGATGATTATTTGGTCGGTGGATGTACGGCGCTGTTGGACACTATCGGCGGAGCTATTCATCACATCGGAAATATTCATAAATATGCCCGCCCTGAGGATGTTCCGCAGCACACAATGTTTGTTATTACAACAGACGGAATGGAGAACGCAAGCACAAAATATAATTATTCGACCGTTAAGAAGATGATTGAGCGGCAGAAGAAAAAGTACGGCTGGGAGTTCCTGTTTTTAGGGGCAAATATTGATGCGGTTGAAACCGCAGGGAATTTGGGAATACATGCCGACCGCGCAGTGACCTATCGCGCCGACGGAATTGGAACGAGAAAGAATTTTGATGCATTGTGCTCGGCGGTAAGCTGCATGAGGTCAAATGCGACTATTTCGGCAGATTGGAAAGCGGAGATTGAGGAATACTTAAAAAGCAAGAAATAAAGATGATATTATGGCGTGGGAAAACCGTTTGGTTTAGCAATAAACCAGGCGGTTTTTCAGTTTGCCGCAGAGTTTACATCGGTGTAAAACAATATTTATTAAAAACTGTTGCTAAATAGAAAAATGTGTGTTATAATAATTCAACTAGGAGCAAGCTGCCTCTGCCGATAGGGCGGCAGGCTATGCTTTCTTTAAGTAATAGGAGGAATAGAATGCTTTGTTGCAGATGTAAAGAAAATCTTGCAGTTGTATATATTTCAAAGTTAAATCCCGACGGAACCCAAAGCAACGAGGGATATTGTCTGTCCTGCGCAAAGGAATTGAATTTGGGGCCTGTTGACTCCATTTTGGAAAAGATGGGTGTTGAGCCTGAGGAAATGGATAGACTTAATAAGGAAATGTCCGGTGTTTTAGATGAGCTGGGCGACGACTTTGATTTGGGTGAGAGCATTGACCTGCTGCGGCAGGAGCTGGGCGGAAGCGCAGATATTGTGTCTATGGACGGAGCCGAGGAAAAGTCCGAAGACGAGCCTGATGACGGTGCAAAAGAAGAAGAGGATAACAAGAATGATGTGGCAGAGGAAAAGATGAGCCGCAGTATGCAGAGAAATCCTTTTAACCTGTTCAGCAAATTTATGAACGCCAACAATTCGGGCAGCGCCGCCGACAGCGCACCACGCACCAAGAATAAAAAGAGTTCCAAGAAGAAAATGCTTGACACCTATGGAATTAATCTCACCGCAAAAGCCCAAAATGGAGAGATTGACGCGGTTATCGGGCGCAACTCCGAAATCGAAAGAACAATGCAGATTTTAAACAGGCGGACGAAAAACAATCCCTGTTTGATTGGTGAGCCCGGCGTTGGCAAAACCGCCATTGCCGAGGGTTTAGCTCTTAAAATTGTTAATAAAGAGGTTCCGCAAAAGCTGCTGAACTATGAGATATATCTCCTCGACATGACTTCGGTCGTGGCGGGAACACAGTTCAGAGGTCAGTTTGAGTCCCGACTAAGGAACATTATTGAGGAGGTTAAGAAAGCAGGAAATATAATCCTGGTGATTGACGAAATTCATACCATAGCCTCTGCGGGCGACGCCGAGGGCGGTATGAATGCGGGAAATATATTAAAGCCCGCTCTGTCAAAGGGAGAAATTCAGGTTATCGGAGCCACCACCATAGATGAGTACCGCAAGTATATTGAAAAGGACTCGGCTTTGGAGCGGCGCTTCCAGACTGTTATGGTTGACGAGCCCTCTGTTGAGGAGACAATCGAAATTCTCAAGGGAATAAAGGGCTACTATGAAAGCTACCACAGGGTTAAGATAACCGATGATATAATCAGGACTGCCACCGTTCTGGCTGAGCGGTACATTCAAGACAGATACCTCCCCGACAAGGCGATTGACGTAATTGACGAGGCTGCGTCCAGAGTTAATCTTAACAACACCGAGCTTATTCAGCTTGACGAAATGCGCGGAAGGCTATGTGAAATTCAGAAAGAAAAGGACGAGGCGGCAGAGGATAACGACTATCAAAGAGCTGCCGATTTAAGGGTTCGGGAGCTGAGGCTGGAAGAAGAAATAGAGGAGATAGAAGCGAGCTCCGTAAAATACTTAAAGCCTGAGGATGTTGCGGGAGTTATCGAGACTTGGACGAAAATTCCCGTCCGGCATATTACGGAATACGAGTCCGAGCGGCTTGTGGATTTGGAAAACAGAATTCATAAGGGGTTAATTGGTCAGAACGAGGCTGTCAGCGGCGTTTCGGGAGCAATCCGCAGAAAGAGAGCCGGAATCAGCCTTAAGCGCAGACCTGTGTCCTTTATATTCGTAGGTCCCACAGGCGTTGGTAAAACAGAGCTTGCAAAGCAGATTGCAAGAGAGGTGTTTGACGGCGAGGAGTCCTTAATCAGGCTCGATATGTCGGAGTACATGGAGAAGCATTCGGTTTCAAAAATCATAGGCTCTCCTCCGGGATATGTGGGCTATGACGAAGCGGGACAGCTCACCGAGAAAATCAGAAGAAAGCCTTACAGCGTTATTTTGTTTGATGAAATCGAGAAAGCGCATGAGGACGTGTTTAATCTCTTGCTCCAAATTCTGGATGACGGCAGGATTACGGACAGCCACGGTAAGGTTGTGTCCTTTGAAAACACGATTATAATCATGACCTCCAATGCGGGAAGCGACAGAAGATCCAACGTTATGGGCTTTAACGAGGAGGAAGAAGCCATCCAGATTAAGGTTGACAGAGCCTTAAAGGAGATGTTCAGACCTGAGTTCCTGAACAGAGTTGACGAGATTATTATCTTTAAGGAGCTGAAAAAGGAGGAGCTTATCCAAATTATTGATTTGATGCTAAAGGATTTGGAGGATGGGCTTCGTGAAAAGGATATTTCCCTGACAGTTTCCGACAGCGCCAAAAATTTGGTGCTTGAAAAGTCATATAACAGGCAGTACGGTGCAAGACCTATGCGCAGATATATAGAGAAGCACATAGAGGATAAGCTGGCGCATATGCTTATTGACGGCAGGCTGACGAACGGCAGTACGGCAGTCATTGACACGGACGGCGAGGAGATAACGGCAACCGTTAAATAGTTGATTTAAATTATTGTGCAGAGAATATTTTGAAAAGGAGTTAATGACATATGGGGGGATTTTTTGGCGCGGCTTCAAAGGGCGACTGTGTTTTTGATTTGTTTTACGGTGTAGATTATCATTCCCATCTGGGCACAAGACGTGCGGGTATGGCTGTCTATGATGAGGAAAGCGGGTTTGACAGGGCGATCCATAATATAGAAAACGCCCCGTTTAGGACAAAGTTCACGGACGAATCAAAGACCATGCACGGAGGCATGGGCATAGGCTGTATATCCGACTACGAGGCGCAGCCTATTCTTGTGCGCTCTCATCACGGCACCTTTGCCGTGACAACAGTGGGCAAGATTAACAATGCAAACGAGATTGCGGAGGAGATAATAAAGGACAAGACCCATTTCTTCGAGATGCAGAACGGGGAGATTAACCAGACCGAGCTGGTCACCGCAATCATAAACCGCAAGGAAAACTTTATAGAGGGCATTAAGTACGCCCTGGAGATAATTGAAGGGTCGCTGAGTATGCTGATTTTGACCCCGAAAGGTATCTATGCTGCAAGAGACAAAATGGGTCGGACGCCTATTGTTCTCGGTAAAAAGGAGGACGGGTTCTGCGCCAGCTTTGAGAGCTTTGCATACTTGAACTTGGGGTACAGCGAGTACAGAGAGCTGGGTCCCGGAGAGATTGTTGTTATGACTGCCGATGATGTTAAGACACTTGTGCAGCCGGGAAATGACATGAAAATCTGTACGTTCCTGTGGGTTTATTACGGTTATCCCTCATCGTCATACGAGGGTATAAGCGTTGAAAAAATGCGGTATAACTGCGGAAAGTATCTGGCAATGCGCGACGAGGGCAGCGTGCATCCCGATATTGTGGCAGGGGTTCCCGACTCGGGAATTGCCCATGCTATTGGCTACGCAAATCAGTCGGGTTTGCAGTTCTCCCGCCCCTTTATTAAGTACACCCCCACGTGGCCGCGCTCCTTTATGCCGACTCATCAGAGCAAGCGTAACCTGATCGCGAAAATGAAGCTTATTCCCGTTCATGACTTGATTGAGGGAAAAAGTCTGCTGCTGATTGACGACTCTATAGTAAGGGGAACTCAACTCAGAGAGACCACAGAGTTTCTCTATAACAGCGGAGCCAAGGAGGTTCATATCAGGACAGGCTGCCCGCCGCTGATGTACGGCTGTAAGTACCTTAACTTCTCCCGCTCAAATTCTGAAATGGAGCTTATAACAAGGCGGGTTATAAAAGAGCTTGAGGGAAAAGACCCGGACGACGCCATATTGGCGGAATACGCAGACCCTGACAGCGAGAAATACCAAACAATGGTGGAAAAAATCCGCGAAAAGCTGAACTTTACCACTCTTAGGTACCACCGCCTTGACGATATGTTAAAGTCGGTGGGAATTGACCAATCAAAGCTGTGCACATACTGCTGGAACGGCAAGGAATAGGGACGAGTTACGGACTGCTGCGGCAGTCCGTTTTTGTTTATTATTTTAAGCCGTGGATACAATATGACTGAGGTGATAAAATGAAGTCAAAATCAGTATGGACGGCTGAAACAAAGCTGCCCCGATTTGAGAGCCTGAAAGGTGAGGTTAAAACCGATGTGCTGATTATCGGAGGCGGGCTGTGCGGAATACTATGCGCGTACTTCTTAGACAAGGCAGGGGTTGATTATGTTCTGGTTGAGGGAAACCGAATAGGCGGAGGCATAACCAAAAACACTACCGGGAAGATTACGGTGCAGCATGGGCTTATATATGATAAGCTGATTAGAAAAGTTGGAATTGAAAAGGCAGGGCAGTATCTTTTGGCAAACCTTTGGGCGCTGCATGAATATGAAAGGCTGTGCAGGGGAATTGACTGCGACTTTGAGCATAAAAAGGCGTATACTTATACCCTGACCGACCCAAACAATGTGGAGAGGGAGGCGGAGGCGGCAGTAAGGCTCGGTTACAAAGCGGAATTTGTTGAGAACTTGCCCCTGCCCTTTAAAACAGGCGGCGCGGTCTGCTTTGACAGACAGGCGCAGTTTAACCCTTTAAAGTTCATTGCCGCAATTTCAAGGGACTTAAATATTTATGAAAACACATTTATCAGGGATATAGGGCGGTTCTTTGCAATTTCTGAAAATGGCAAAATCAGAGCGGAAAAAATAATTTCCGCAACCCACTTCCCTTTTATTAATAAGCACGGGAGTTACTTTTTGAAGCTGTATCAAAATCGTTCCTATGTGTCGGCTTTTAAGGGAGCGCCGAATTTTGACGGAATGTACATCGATCAATCGGGAAAGGGGTTGTCCTTTCGGAATTATAAGAATCTGCTTATAGTCGGCGGCGGAGCGCATCGCACCGGGAAAAAGGGAGGCTGGGAGCAGCTTGAAATGTTCAGGGAGGAGTACTATCCAAGGTCGGAAATAAGCTATCGCTGGGCGGCGCAGGATTGCATGAGCCTTGACGGAATTCCTTATATCGGCAGATATTCAAAGAGGACGCCCGACTTATATGTGGCGTCAGGCTTTAACAAGTGGGGAATGACGGGGTCAATGGCTGCGGCAAAAATTCTGGCAGATATGGTAATGGGGAGAGAAAACGAGTTCGCACAGGTTTTCTCTCCCCACAGAAGCATATTAAAGCCTCAGCTGTTGGTAAACGGCTTTGAGGCAACAGTGAATTTGCTGACCCCCACAACAAAGCGTTGTCCTCACTTGGGCTGCGCCCTGAAGTGGAACAAGGCGGAGCATACCTGGGATTGCCCTTGCCACGGTTCGCGGTTTGAGCCGGAGGGCAAGCTGATAGACAACCCGGCAACGGGGGACGCAAATGTTAAAGCATAGCAGAAATGCCTACGATTAAAGGCATTGTTATAACCGAAATCAAAGTTGTGATTGAAACACAGGCAGCGGACAGAGAGGTGTCCGCTCCGAATTTTTCGGAAAACATGGTTGTTGCGGCGGCATAGGGGGCGGAGGCGGCAATAACGCACGCTACCAAAATCGTGCCTCTGATGCCGCAGAGATACAGTCCGACAAGCATAAGCAGAGGTGATATAATCAGGCGGAATACCATTGATATTATTGTTGATTTCCCGCTGATTTTAAGGCTTGCATCGGCAAGATGGAACCCTATAATAACCATGGGCAGCGGGGTGTTTAGAGCCGCAAGATAGCCTATAGGCTCGCTTAAAACAGATGGTAGCTTAATCGAGAACAGGAATACAATAAAGCCCAGCGCCGTACCTATAATACCGGGGTTTAGAATAATCTTCCTCGGTGAAAGATTTTTTGTTCCTCCGTCCATTAATATAACGCCGTATGTCCAGAGCATAATGTTGAACACGGCGATGTACGTTGCGCCGTAGAACACTCCGTCAGCACCAAGCAACGCGTTCTGCAGAGGCAGGGACATGTAGCCGCAGTTTGAAAATACTGCCCCGAACCGCAGAACCTTTTCCCGCCTTTTGTCCTTGTTACGGACAATAAGGTGGACGACGATAATATCCACAATATATGATATAACAGAGGCTGCCAGAGTGATAATAAGCCCCTTTAGCATAGAGTGGTCAAAGTCCCGTTGATAGGAATTTATAATAACGCAGGGGGAAACGATGTACAATACAAATTCGGTTATGCCCTTTACGGATTTGCCGTTTAGGATTTTTGTTTTGTTGCAGACAAATCCAACGGCGATAAGCACGAACAAGATTATAACCTGATTTCCCACCATCAATATATTTTCAACCAAAAAAATTCTCCTTCCGCAAGTGTAATACCACAGCTACTACTATACAACAATATTTAAGATATGTACAGAGCGAAAACGAGAATTTAATTTATTTTGGCGTTTAGACGAAATTTGCGGGTTGTTCAATTTGTGAAGTTGTATATTTTTAAAAACACATATTATTCGCCCACCCCGTTGCGCTCTGTCGGCACTAACTTAGGGCTGTTATTGACATTGCACACTTTGTATAAATCGGAATAAAAAGTGCCGTCCAACATCAAAGATGTTGGGTCACAGCCGCCTCCGCCCCGAGCGCAGTCGGTTTTCCCCTTCGGGGAAACCGATTGGGGCTCTGCCCCAAACCCCAACAAAATTTTGATAAAGGCTTTGGCAACATTGCCGCCGCGGCTTGGTATGGCGGAATATGGGTTCGGCAATGGTTTCAAAGGCAAAGCCTTTATCGAAATTTTGCAGAAAATCACTTTTCAAGAGTATGAGAGCGCACTTTTTCAAGCACGCTCTCATATATCTTAATCCACTTTTGAATACCTTCCCATAAACAGAATATCTCCGCTCTCATCATCCCTTATCATAAAGGTAAATGGCTTATCAACGGTAAAATCTACAATTTCGGTGATTAGGCTGCTACCTGCGGCGCCGACGCCGGTAACTGCTGCCGCCTCGGTTCCCTGTTCGTCCACGCTTATATATGTTTTGTGCTTAACAATATCTATATATACGTTTTCGCCCCTCGGAACATTCTCAATCATCTTTCCGAAGTCGGCAAGACTTGGATTAAAGGCGGTGTTAATGCCTAAACGTTTCAGCATGCAGTCATCTGCGCTTTTGCCTATATTGTTTTCGTATTCAATCTTAAACTTGGGCAGGGACAGATTAACATAGCCGGTTTCCAACTTGTCAAAATAACTGTCATAGTCAATATTGCCTCCGTCATCTATAGAGATGAACATAGACGCACTGCCCTTATAGGGAATGGAGATCATTTTGACGCTATCATCCTCGTATAGACCGTAATATGCAGTCTTATTCATAAAGTCGGTTTCCGCAGTGCTTCCGTCATAGTTGTTGAATACAGCCTTTTCGGTGGCGTATTCATTAAATTCATTCTGCCAAGCCGCCTTAAAATACACTGCGTTTACAAGATAGGCGAGGAAGTTAGGGTCGTCCACAATTGAGGTAATCTTGTTGTTTGTCTTGTTTGAAACCCAATCGTTAATTGTCTTAACGGCGTTTTGGTTGTTTACTATTTGGCTCTCTCCGCCGTAGAAGTCCTTGACTGTGCTTTCAAAGCTGTTGCTGAATTTAACGTCCGAGTTTGGATAATAGTCCCCATTGAGCCATATTGAATTTGCAATATTCAATTGTGCGCTCTTACCGGAGTTATAATCATCCATTAGCTCCGAATATTCTTCGTATTCGGCATCTGTAAGCTCGCCGTTCATGAGCTTTTCCGAAAGCTCTGTGTACCTGTCCATATCAAAGTCGCCGTTATATTTTTCCATAAGAGCCTTTGTGTCGCTGTTGAACTTGTCCAAATCCGAAATTCCCAGGGCGGACAATATTTCCGAACGGGTTGCGCCGTCCGCGCCGTTTGCCGTCATTGCAAGAGCGGTCTTAACTGACAGGGGAGAGAACATATAATTCTCATTCTTCGCAATTTCAGCGTTCATTTTGAAAGCAAAAGCGTTTTGGCTGTTTGGGTCAATCGTGGGCGCAGGCTCGGAGGTCTCTGTCGGGGCTCCGCCGACCCTGTTGGCGAAAACATCCCTTAGGTTCTCGCCGCTGCCCAATCTGAGGGTCAGCAGCTCAGATGTGAGAACTGCCGCGTCTCCCCTTGTGATGTATTCCTCGTAATTAAATTCATTGATGCCCCGAATTTCGGGAATATTAATTTGTTCCTCATAATCAGAGTTTTCATAGGCATAAACCCTGTAAAGAACAGTTATATACTCTCCGCATGTGATGTTATTCTCAGGTCTGAAAGCGCCGTCCTCATAGCCGTTTACTATACCTCTTTGAGCCAGGCTTAGAATGTTGTCTTTGGCAAAGCTGCCGCTAATATCGCTGAAAGAAATCTTAACTGCATCGGCGGTGTTAAGACTGTCATATGAGGCAAGCCTGCAAATAATTGCCGACATCTCGGCGCGGGTCAAAGGCTCGTCCTCGCGCATACTGCCGTCAGGGTCGCCCTGCATAACCGTTGTGATACTGTTGATTGAGCTTATAGCCTCGCTTGCCTGCTCGCCGTCATAGTAGGGGGAAGCAAAGGCTGCCGTCCCGATTAAAGAAGCTGACAGACCTAGACAAACTATAGATGAAATCAGTTTTTTCATAACACTACCTCCTTGAATTTGTTGTTCTATTTTATTAGACGGCTATGTGCAAAAAAAGTTTCACAAAATCAGAGAGATTTGGATTTTTTTTCTACTAATTTCAAAATCTGACCCGAGAAGGGAGGAAGATTTAAGGCGATTTTGGTTTTGCCTTTGTTGGAACGGGCGGTAATATTTGTTGTGTCCGTTTCGCTGCTGCCACTGTAAATCTCCGCATCGGAATTTATAATAAGCTCCAAGTCATATTCTCCCTCAATCTCAAAGGTTGAATTTTCTATGGGCACGTCAGTAAAGTTAAGGCACACCAGGCACCTTTTGCCCTCGTATTTGCCTCGGCTGAAAACTATTGTCGCAGGAGCGTCCACATCATACCAGGTGAAAAACTCGCTGTTGTACTCCCCGTCGGAAAGCGCCTCGTTGTATATATACACACGGTTAAGGTCGCGCATATATCGCAGGAAAGAGTCATGGAGAGGGTACTTGGTTAAAAACCAGTCCTGCTCCCGTTTCTCGTCCCATTCTCTGAACTGACCTATTTCGTTGCCCATGAAGTTCAGCTTTTTCCCGGGGTGGGCGTACATATACATGTAGAGCAGCCGTGCCTGGGGGAACTTGTCCTCATAGTCTCCCCACATTTTTTGGATAATCGTGGCTTTCCCGTGAACAACCTCGTCATGGGAGAGGGGGAGGATGTAAAGCTCGTTGTAGAAGTACATCATGGAAAATCCCAGCTTGTTAATATTATTGGCTCTGTGAACGGGAGGCAGCTTGAAAAATTCCAGAGTGTCGTTCATCCAGCCCATATCCCATTTGTAGTTAAAGCCTAGGCCGTCATACTCAACAGGGGCGGTAACCTTTAGATAATCCGTGCTGTCCTCTGCTATAAGCATTATTCCCTTGTGTAATTTATTCAGTCCCAAGTTCATGGTGCGTATGAATTCAATGGCGCGTTCATTTACTCCGCGCTTCGGGTCTCCCAGATAGAAAATGGCTCTGGAAATTGCGTCCATTCGCAGACCGTCAAAGTGGTACTCGGTCAGCCAATAGTTGGCGGCGGACTGGAGAAAGCTGCACACCTCGCCTCTGCCGAAATTGAAGTTGTAGCTTCCCCATTCGCTGTGCCCCGTATCATTTGGGTATTCGTACAGTTCTGTTCCGTCGAACTTGCACAGACCATACCCATCAACAGCGAAGTGAATAGGCACAAAATCAAGTATAACTCCTATATTGTGGTTATGGAGATGGTTAATCATTTCCATAAGCTCACGGGGAGAGCCGTACCGTGAGGTGGGGCTGAAAAAGCTGGTGTTCTGGTAGCCCCAGCTTTCGTCGGCAGGGTGCTCGGTTATGGGCATAAGCTCAACGTGGGTGTACCCGTTCTCGTTCAGGTACGGGGCGAGCATCTCTCCGATTTCGGTGTATGTATACCACGAGCCGTCCTCCTTGCGCCGCCAGGAGCCCACGTGCAGCTCATAAATATTGACAGGGCGGTTGTAGCCGGTGTCTCGGTTTTCCATCCACTCTCGGTCGGTAAAATTAAAGCTGTCTATCCTGCGGATAATTGAAGCCGTACCCGGGCGCAGCTCCATACCGAAGCCGTAGGGATCGCAGTGCTCAACATAGTGCGCATCATCGGAATATATTCTGTATTTGTACAGCATATTCTCAGCAATGCCGCTAAAGCTCCCCTCAAAAACGTTGGCAGAGGGGTTTCTCTCAAGCTGGTATTCATCCCAATTGTTAAACTCGCCCGTAACAGAAACGCGTGCTGCCTCGGGGGCATACACGCGAAAGGTGCATATCTCCCCCTCAAGGTGGGCGCCGAAATATTTATAGTCCGCAAAGGATTTCCCCCTGTAAAAATCGTTCATGTCAAACTGCAAATCAGCCATAGCTCAGTCTCCTTTCAAAAGTTATATTTTGGGTATTGACTTTTTAGACTTAATAGACTATTATCTATTATATAGCATTTTTTATGTTTTTTCAACCGACAATTATAGCTGAAGTGTATATTATTTGGGAGATGATAAATGTGAAAGACAAGAGATTTGACAAGACGGAGGCAGCGCTTAAGTCGGCAATAACTGAGCTGCTCAGAACAAAGAACATAAACGAAATTACAGTGGTGGAGCTTTGCCGCTTGGCAGGGGTGAACAAAAGTACGTTTTATCTTCATTACAGGGATATTTATGAGTATTATGATTATCTTATTCAGGATATTGCCACAAGGCATAGGAGTATTTACGAAAAGTATAATTACGAGGAATTTGTTAATTTATTCCCCGATATATTTGTAAACGTTCTTAATATTATTAAGCAGGACGAGCTTATGAAAATAATGATAAGCAGGGATAACAGCAATGTACTGATTTCAAAGGTGACCGAGTCCATAACCGAAGCAATTATTGCCAAAAAGTCCACATGGTATGAAAATATCTTACAGACCGAGATGAACTGCAGGTTTATAGTTTTTGGAACAATGGGAGTTATTCAAGGCTATTCTGATATGATTTTTTCAAACCCGGACATTGCAAAGCCCCTTGCCGAGAGAATAAAGGCGGGATTTATAGAGGCCGGGAAAAATCCCGACCTCTCGGACTGAAACTATTTTATTGAATAGCTCATGTACTCGCTGCCCTCCAAGTTTTTCCAGGTAAACTGTCCGTCTTCCAAAATCATGTAGGAGTGCTCACTGTTTTCCTTTGGTATGGAAACCGAGCCGGGGTTTAGATATACATAATCTCCCTTGTCGGCAATCTTGGGCACGTGGGTGTGCCCGCACAGCAGAATATCTCCGGATTTTAGGGGCGGCGGGTTGTCCTCACCGAAAACATGACCGTGGGTAGCGTATATGATTTTGTTTTCAACCGGCAAAATTCCGTAATCCGCCATAATGGGAAAGTCAAGAACCATTTGGTCAACCTCTGTGTCACAGTTGCCCCGGACGCATATGAGCTTGCTTGAGAGCTCATTCATCATGGCAATAACCGATTTTGGGTTGTAGTCCCTGGGCAGGCCGTTTCTGGGACCGTGGTACAGAATATCCCCTAATATAATCATTCGCTCTGCTTGCTCTCTGTGAAAAGCCTCAATGAGCTTTTTGCAGTAGTATTCCGATCCGTGTATGTCGCTGGCTATCATGAACTTCATTGTTATACCTCCTGATTTGTGCTGTCTATATCTTAGCTTAATTTATACGGTTTGTCAATATGGATTGATTGAACAATTCGCCTCCAAAAAACATAGCCGGCGGGCGTAGCAAGCGGCGCCCCTACTACCATGTAATAACTAAAACTTTACTTTTAAATAATAACCCCTGTTATTTTATGTCCTCACATTGGTGTATATATCGCCCGCCCCGTTGCGCTCGCCCGACCTTCCCGAGCGCGGGGCGGGCAAACAAAAGGCAAAGCCTTTATCAAAATCTTGTTGGGGTTTGGGGCGTAGCCCCAATCGGTTTCCCCAAAGGGGAAAAACGACTGCGCTCGGGGCGGAGGCGGCTGTGACCCAACATCTTTGATGTTGGACGGCTCTTTTTATTCCGATTTATACAAAGTGTGCAATGTCAATAACAGCCCTAAGTTAGTGCCGACAGAGCGCAACAGGGTGGGCGAAAAAAATTTCACCTAACCCCTTTATTTTATAAAAATTTTATGGTAAAATTTTAGACAAAGAAGTCAGAGTTTGGAGAGGTGCATTAAATGGAATTAAAAAATGTTCAGATGTATACCGACGGGGCGTGCAGCGGCAATCCCGGTCCGGGGGGATACGGAACTATTTTAAGGTTTGGAAAATTTGAAAAGAAGATAAGCGGCGGCGAGCCCAACACAACAAACAACCGCATGGAGCTTACGGCGGTAATCGTGGGACTTAGGGCTCTTAACCAAAAGTGCCGAGTTGATGTTTACAGCGACTCAAAATATATTGTAGACGCCATAGAAAAGGGCTGGGCAAAAAAATGGCGGGCAAACGGGTGGATGCGGAACGAGAAGGACAAGGCGTTAAATCCCGACCTGTGGGAGGAAATGCTCAATCTTCTGGACAATCACGAGGTCGTATTCCACTGGATAAAGGGGCACAACGGACACCCTGAAAACGAGGAGTGCGACAGAATGGCCGTGGAGCAGTCCGCTAAATTTTCATAAAATCAAAAGACTTTCCCAAGGGCGGGAAAGTCTTTCTTGTATAAAATTATTCTGTTGCTGTTTCCTGTTCGGCAACGATTTCCGAAACTCCCTCGGAAGATATGGGAACATTTGTAGGCGCCGCAGTGGGCACAGGCGTGTTGCTGTCTATAATCTCCTGTGTAGAGCTGCCGTCGGCATTGGTGATTGTCTTTGTGACAACAACCGAGCTTCCGTCCTTCTGCACGTCAAGGGAGACGTTGGGTTTTGAAGCCTTTGAACCCACAATGCGCGTAGTTAGAACACCGCCGTTTGCGTCAACAAATATTCTTATGGGGTAGTCGGTGCTGTTCTCAAAGATAAACTCGGGTCCGCCCCAGGAAACGGTTGCGTCCATTCCCTTTGGAACGTAGCTAACGTCCTTTGAGTGAGAAGTGCGGGCTACAACCTTAAGCCCTGCTCTGTTCACCGCGCAGAAAATGGTTGACGAAACCTGGCATATGCCGCCGCCGTAATCCATTTCGCTTTCGGTTTTACCCTCTTTCACAACGTATACGGGGGCTTGCTGGTATCCTCTTGCCGCCGTTCTCTGACCCACAACCTTGTTAAAGTCAAACCTCTCTCCGGGGAGCAGCTCAAGACCGCTTATTGTACTTGAAGAAAGTCTTATATTGCTTGCTCTTGCCGCACTGCTTGCGCCGTAATCCGTGGTGTATGTACCCAGAGTGTCTTCATACATAATGCCTTGGAGGAACTCTGTGTTTACAGCGGGCTCCACCAGTTGAACGGGAACGCTGCATTCCTCATCAGAATGCTTCAAGGCCTCCTCAATGGCGGACTTGCTCACAACAATCTGAGGCTTACCGGGAACAACGTACACCTTATTGTTTTCGTCTTTTGCGTATGTGGCGTCCTGTGCGGGGGCGGTTATATACTCATAAAACGCGTCAATATCAATTTCGGGAGCCTGCGTGACAACAGGAACAAACTCAACGTCCCCGAAATTAAAGGTGCAAATCTGCTCCTCAACGGCTTCCACGGCTTCTTCCATATTAACCTTAACGCCGTCCTGGGGTTTTGCTATAATAATGTTGCTGCCATCGCCGATTCTGAATGTGTATCCCAGGGGCTCAACCTCATGGGGGGCGCATAAGTCGGAAATAGCGCCTGTAAGAGCCTGCTCGTCATAGGTGATGGCAGGGGCAATATCGTTTTTTGAAACAAGACTTTTTGAGAAGCTTGCGAGCTTTTTGAAAAATCCCGGCTGCTCACGGCCGACCATATACGCATCGCTTGCCATTTTCTCCGGTTCAAAGGTCATTGCCAGATTTTCCACTAAAATTGTGGACTCATCCCCCATGCACTTAAACTTAACAGTCTTTCCCGTTAGTCTGTCTCCAACGTACTCCTTTGTAAGGAGGTCGTTCGCCTCGGACTGGGACATACCGCCAAGGTTTATGTTTTCAACATACGTATTGGGCAGAATGCTGTCATATGCGTTAACGTACGCGCCGTATCCGACCGCAGCCACCACAATAACTCCTGCTGCTGCCAATGCGCCGATTTTTGCGCCCTTGTGCTTTTTCTTAACGGGAGCCTTTTCAACTCTTTCGGGAATTTTGTTTGGAGTAACAGTTGCGTCTTTCTTTGTATTGTCAACGGCTTCTTCAGTTGTATCTTCGGCAGAATTTTTATTGACAGAAGTTTCCTCAAAATCACTTTCTTCAATAATATTCTTAGCTGCGTCTTCAACAGCTTCCTTGCTGCCTTCGGATTTTTCCAGTTCATTATCTATATTATTATTTATATTATCACTCATTTATAATCCACCTCATATAAAAATATCTGCGACTATTCTCTCACAAATTTCGACAAAAATCAAGAGTGATTATCGGCTTCGTGCCAATTTTATTAAAATATAATAATAACCGAATGTATATTATTGTTCGCTTAGGAAATTTGATACAAATTGTGCCGCAGTACGCCCTGAGAACCCATTATATTGTATCTGCCACGTGAGAGCCTTGGATCTTATAGCGTCCGTCATTTGAATATTTTCGCGCTCCAGCATATCGGAAACAATGCTCAGGTACTCCTTTTGGGTGGGTGTTAAAAAGCTGAGGTTTATTCCGAACCGAGCGGCAAGAGATTTCCGCTCCGACAGAGCCTCGCTTCTGTGGATTTCGTCGTTTATGCCGCCGTCTCTGTCCGCCCAGGTCTCTTTAATCAGATTACGCCTGTTGGAGGTGGCGTATATGAGGACGTTGCCGCCCCGTGCCTCCGCCTGACCGTCCAGAGCTACCTTTAGCTGCTTATAGCTCATGTCGTCAGGCTCAAAGGAAAGGTCATCTATAAAGATAATATATTTCAAAACACGATTGTTTATGACCCTGAAAATTTTGTTCAGGTCGTCAAGGTCGGATTTTTTAAGTTCAATAAGCCTAAGCCCTCTGTCCTTAAACATGTTAAGGCACGCCTTAACGCAGGAGGACTTGCCTGTGCCGCTGCTTCCCGTGAGGAGCACGTCGTTGGCGGGCTTGCCGTTTATAAAGCTTTCGGTGTTCTTTATCAGTATCTTTTTCTGGTAGTCGAGACCGATAAGATTGCCGAAGGTAATTGTGTCCACATCGTAGATACCGCTGAGAGCGCCGTCCTCCCATTTGAGAGCAGCAAAGGCGGAGGTTCTGCCCGTTCCGAATATTTCGGCATGGGCGAGAATGGCTCCCATAAGAGCCTCTCGCGAGCCGGACTGCATCATGCTTTCAAGAGAGCGCGTGTAGCCGCTGAGCCCTGTGCTGACAGGGCTTGCCGCGATAGAGGAAGCGGGGATAAGCTTTCGGCTTTTGCAAAGTCCGTCCCAGTCAACGCTGAGCAGGTTGTCGTATATAACCTTTATGTCTTGTCTTAAAAAGTCACGTATGTTTTCGGGGTTGGGCAGGTTTTCCTGTTCCAGCATTGCACGGAGAATATATTCGTCTATCAGGTCGCCATCTGTCAGACGGTGGGAGGAAAACTTTATCAGCAGCCGCATTGCCTTGTAGTACGCCTCGATTTTGTTTTCGTCCTTGAATTTTAAAAGTGTTTTGATTAGCTTGTCGTCATTAAGACTGTTAAATATATATAAGTTCATTTAGGTTCCCCTCTTTTGATTAACGTTTTTGGAGTTGTTTTTCTTCGGTCAGCTCTATTGCCATCTCCGCGGTTTGATAAGCCTGTTCGGCGGCGGTCTCTGTTGCCGCTCGGAGACTCCTTACCGTTTGGTCGTATTCGCTCATAACCCTGTCTATGTTTCCGCACAGGGTGACGGGGTTCAGATTATCGACAGACACGCTGTACTTCTGACCTATCTGGTTCATAACGGCGCGGATTTTCGGGTCGTATATAAGCCCGATAACCGGTGTGCACATTGAAGCTCCGTATATGAGTATATGCAGTCTCATGCCTATAACCAGCTTTGCCCGCTTGGTAAGTCCCAGAATTTCGCCGGGGGTCATGTTCTCGGGGGCAATGTAACCAATGCCCGGGATTGTTTCCGCTATTCGCTTTGAAATCTCCACGTCCTTGGGGCACTGCATGGGAATAAACACAGAGGGCAGGCCGTATTTTTCCTTAATATATTTTGCGGCGTCTGCCAGAGTTTTTTCAAACTCCCTGCCTATGGTTTTCCACGGGCGCACCGAAATACACACAAATTCCGAATTTGGGTTTAGTCCCGACTTCATTAAAAGCGCGTCTACTGTCTCATCGGTGGTGGGTTTTAAAGTGAATGCGGGGTCGGCGGTTACCTTGACGTTGGGATTTGTAACTCCCATTTTGTATAATTCTTCACGGGAGGACTCCTCTCTCAAGGTAATCAAGTCCACATTGTTTAAAACCGATTTAATCTTTCCGTAGTTATGCTTATTTCTGATAGGACCTATACCGTTGGAGTACAGCATAACCTTGGTTCCTGCCCTTTGAGCAATCTTGATTATTGTCAGGTAGTATGCAAGAGATTTGTCGCTGGTTACGTCCTGAATAAGACTGCCGCCGCCGCTTATGAGCAGAGAGGTGCTTTTAAGTCTTTTATATATCTTGGGCAGGTTAAACCGATGTATGGACTGAACGCCGTACACTGCCTTTGTCTGAACAGGGTTGTTTGAAAGGGCAGCAATCTTTATGTTTGGTTTTAGCTCTTTAAGACTGCTGATTATTGCTTTTAATATAGCATCGTCGCCGCTGTTGTCAAAGCCGTAGTACCCCGAAATCATAACATCGTATTTACCGCTGCTGTCAAGAGGATAGATGTACTTGTCTATTTGGTCGAATTCGTCCGTGGTAACGTCGTTAATGCCCTTGTTCTTGATAACGCTGACGTACATTTTCATGGCGTCGTCCGCCATGGTGTCAATCGAATAAAATTTCTCGACGGTTTCCTTTGAGTAGCTTCCCAGCCGATTAAGCTCACCGTCGGACATGGACATAAGCTTAAGAATGTCTTCATAAAGACGCTCCGATGTGGTAGGTTCGCAGCCGCGGCAGCAGAAATTGGTGTCGATAGCCGTTGCCAGCTTGGTTTCGTCAAAAATTCCGATGTAGCCCTCGTTGCCTGCGATTATGCTGGGCTTTTCAGCAGCCATGGCTTCAAGAGCGGCACGGCTCACGCCGACGAATATATCGCCGCTTGCCACCAGCTTGTTAATATCGGTGCGGCTGCCGGTGTATTTTATCAGCTTCTTATTCAGCTTAGTGTTCACGTTGTCGGCGGCGATTTTCATTGCCTCGAAATCGTTGCCGCCGCCCACAATGAGAATTTCAAGGTCGCTTACCTTCTCGTCCAGCTTCTCCGCAACAGAAATCAGCTTGTGAGCAGCTAAGCTGCGATCCTTATCCATACGGCTTACGTAGACAATTCTTCTCTTGTCAGGGCTCAGGTCAAACTCATCGGCAACAGTTGAAAAGTCCGTGTCCTTAGAAAATTTTTGGGTGTCGATACCGTTTATGGTAACTCGTATATTCCCGGATCTGATGCCGTAATTGTCAATCAGGTACTTCTTTATGTCGTCGCTGACCGCAAGGGAGCGGTCGCCCCACTTGGTTATATACTTATAGGGGAACTTCAGGCTGAAAACCCAGTGTGCCGTTGTGACAAACCTAAAGTTCACCGACTTTCTGATAAGATTAAGTATGAAGCAGGGTATTCTTGCGTGTCCATGGACAACGTCAATATTCTTCTCGGTTATTACTCTTTTGAGGGTGCGATAAGCAGAGAGAACGTCCTTGGGGTTTTTGCCCGCCATAGGCACATATATGTGTTCAATCCCCGCCTCCTCAAGCTCAGGCTCATAGGCGCCTCCGGCAGACGCGACATATACGTCGATCCCCCGCCTTTTAAGAGCCTTGGACAGCTCCACAATATGAGTTTCCGCACCGCCTATATCGAGCTTCATTGTCGCCATTAACACTTTCATAAAATCGATACCAAAGCCTTTCCGCCCGTCAAATTTCAGGGCTGTTTTCAAAATTCGGTCAAATTATCACTAATCTACAATTTTAAAACACTTTCTGCAAAATTGCAAGCCTTTTTAAAAATTTTAACAGTTAGGTAATAAATTTTATATTTTCCATTGCATTACGCTGTATTTTGTGTTATAATGTCACAATTAGTTCTGTGTGTTAAATTTTAAAGGAGTATGGTTTTAGGATGAAATATTCGTTGAAGGTTCGAGCCGTAACAGCTCTGTTTCTGGTAGCCATCTTCGTCGATATATTTTTTGTGGGCGATGTATGGGCTTTCATGCAGAATGTTCGGGTTAAAGCTGACGATACGTATATTGAGTTTAGCGGCGGCGAACCCATTGTGAAGAGCGGCAGCGTGCTTACGCCCGCTCTCGGCTTGCTTGACGCTTTGGGACTTAAATATGGATTTACCGAGAATGACGGGGAACTTACGGTTAAGCTCAACGGAAATACATACGTGCTACGTCCCGACGAAAAGTTGATATACAGAAACGGCGAGGGTATTTCGGTCGACCGCGGCATGACGATTGTGGAAAGCAGGCCGTATGTTCCCGTAAGAGAACTGTGCACCATGATGGGCTATAAGGTAAGCTGGGATTCGCAGACTTACACTGTTCGCGTGGAGAGAGGCGAGCTGCCCAACCCTATGGATACAGCATATAAAACCGATGAGTATAGGCTGAACAGGCGTATAGGCGCCTTTAACGGATACGATGTTTTTGCCGAGGACAATGACGGCGGCTCGGAAATGTTCTGCATGGAGCGGGTATCCATGAGTGAGGACAAGCGGTCGGAGTATGCCGAGATTGTAAACAGCTTTGCCGAGGCGGTTCCCGATGCAAATACCTATAATATTGTTGCTCCCACTGCGGCGGAGTTTTATGCATCAGATGAATATGAGACTGATTACCTGTGGGAAATATCCGATATATACAGCAAGTTCAGTGATAGGGTTACACCTATTAATGTATACGGAACTCTTGCAAAAAATGCAGACAAGGATATATATTTTAAGACGGATCATCACTGGACTCAGCTTGGGGCATATTACGCCTATAAGGAGTTTATAAACTATACCGGTGAGGCTATTGACCCTGCCGAAAACTTTAAAAACGAGACTATTCCGATGTTTCAGGGTTCTTTTATAGATTATATGAGTGGTACGAACGGTGCGGAGCTCATGAAAAATACCTATGACGAGCTGGTGTTGTTCTATCCGAAATCCGTATTCAGCGGCAAGGCGTATTTTGATGCGGACATGACCGAGTACATAAGCGATATGGTCGGCATAAATCCGAACTTTAGGAATTATGACTGCTTTTTGGAAGGGGACTATCCTGTTGAGGTGTTTAAAACAGACGCAGGCAACGGGAAAAAGCTCTGCGTAGTAAAGGAGTCATTCGGCAATGCCTTTGCAGTATGGGCGCTGAATAATTACAGCGAGGTGTATGTTATAGATTACAGGTGCTTCAACGGCTATTACAATTCATTGGAGAACAGCCGTGAATTTTCCATCAGTCGTTTTTATGAAAACACAAAATTTGATGATTTGGTAATAATCAGTTATCCTGTCACGGTGAACGGCGCAGAGGAGCTTAAAGCCCTGAAAGCCATGGCAAGATAGAAAAAATATGTGGAGGATTATGATGAAAAATTGTGTTAAAAGGATTGGTATCGCTTTTGCCGCCGCTCTGTTGATGTGCCTTGCTTCGACAGTGGTTTGGGCGGACGATACGGTGAGAGTGATGCTGGACGGAATTCAGCTTGCCTTTGACGCCGAGCCCGTCATTGTGGAGTCGAGAACAATGGTTCCCATGCGGGCGGTTTTTGAGCTGTACGGCGCGGAGGTTTTTTGGGATGAAGGAACGGAAATTGTCACAGCAGTAAATGAAGATGTTGAGGTTGTCTTGCAGATTGACAGCAAGGATATGACGGTGAACGACCGAAAGCTCCGGCTGGACGTGGCCCCCATACTGTCAGAGGACAGGACTATGGTTCCTCTCCGCGCCGTGTCGGAGGCCTTTGGCAGTGATGTGGACTGGGACCCTGATGAGAGGATTGTTATAATAACCTCTCCGGCGGAGGAAAATCCCACAATGAGCGGCACCCTGATTACGGACGACTACCGCTATGACAATTACGACGGTGTTTATAACGGCGTTTCCATATTTGACAGGGACAAAACCGATTACTTCGGCATGGAGCTCTTGAACATCAGTCCCGAGAGCGGAGAGGAGTATGCCGAGATAGTAAACGGTATGGCGGAGGAACTGGAAAACGTCCGCGTTTTCTGCGGTATAGCGCCCACGGCTGCCGAGTTTTATGCAACCAAGGCGTATAAGACCAACTATCTTGCCTCAATCTCCCATATATACAACAGATTAAGCGATAGGGTCATCCCTCTGAATATTGAAAAGGCAATGATGGAAAATGCCGATAAGTACATATATTTCAGAACCGACCACCATTGGACGCACCTGGGTTCATATTATGCTTACAGTGAGTTTTGCAGAGCTTCGGGCAATGTCGTTCCGGATTTAGAGACCTTTCAATATAAGACGGTTAATAACTATCTGGGTTCCTGGGGAAAAGTTACGGTTAATACCGATGGTTACGGAATGCTCAATCAAAGTCGGGACACAATAGAGGTGTACCTGCCCCAAACAGATTATGTGGGCGGCTACTATGACAACATGAGCATGACAGACAGGATTAAAGATATTCAGTTGATTAAACCGGAATACGACGGATATGTTATGTTCATAGAGGGGGATAATCCTCTGACCTATTTTCACACAGATGCGGGTAACGGCAAGTCGGTTTGTATTATAAAGGAGTCCTACGGCAACGCCTTTTCAACTTGGCTTGTAAACAATTATGAAAACGTATATATCTTAGACTACAGGCTTTTTAACGGGCACAGCGAGAATAATAACAAGTTCTCCATCGGTGAGTTTTATGAGCTTCACCCCTTTGACGATTTGATTATTCTGAGCTATCCCTACACAATTCTGGCAGACGACCTGCGGAGTATGTTTGGTGAGATGTGGCGAAAGGATTATAAAGACGTTATCGGGCAGTTCGAGAACTCGGAAACCGATGAGAGCCCATTTAGCGGTGAGCTTGAATAGCTGATATATATAATATAAAAAATTAATGAAAAAGAGGTATAGGAAGTGTATTTAGCTTATTTAATTGCGGTTTTATTCATTTTGGTGTTTTATGCGCTCCAAAAGTATGTCACTCCGGGCGGAGGACAGCTTGAAAGACATGGCGCCGTAGCTCTCGGCGTAAAGGCTTCAGGCAGGAAGAAGCAGAAAAATAAAAATGTTCGTCCCACAAAGGCTATTAGCCGTGAAAAGGATGGGATTAGCGTTAAAACCTTTGTGATTGTGGGAGTAATTGCTCTGGCAATCAGAATGGTTATGGGCTATTTCTTAAAGGGCTATCCCTCGGATATGTCTTGCTGGATTGCCTGGGGAAATAAGGTCTTAAACGGCGGCATGGGTCACTTTTATGCCCCGGACTATTTCTGTGACTATCCCCCGGGATATATAACTGTTTTGGGCTTTTTTGCGTGGATAAATGAGATTTTCGGTCTGACGGAAAACGCAACTCAGCTGTGCTTTAAGCTGCCGGGTATTTTTTCCGACGCGATACTGATGGCTTCGATTTTTGTTATCGGCTCAAAGCATATGAGTAAAAAATCTGCCCTGTTCCTCGGCATAATCTATATGCTAAATCCTTTGATGATAGTAAACTCAGCCGCATGGGGACAGGTGGAGTCGGTTCTTGCCATGTTCCTTGTGCTGGCAATGTACAATCTCTATAAGAAGAACTACTACCTGTCGGGCACGCTGTATGTGCTGGCTGTTTTAATTAAGCCTCAGGCTCTTATGGTCGGCCCTGTTTTCCTGTTTGCATTTTTGGCGGCAAAGGACTGGAAAATGATTTTAAAGATGATAGGTATAGGAATTGTTTTGGTTCTCCTGTTCTCAATTCCTTATAACTATGAAGCGTGGTCGAACACTGCCGCAGGTTTTGGCACAAAGTTTATCTCCGCCCTCAATCCCATGTGGCTTATCGAGAAGTACAAGGCCACTCTTGCCTCTTATCCGTACTTTACAATTAACGCCTTTAACTTCTACGCTATGCTCAAGCTGAACTGGACGTCTCTGGAAATGGGCGGAACAGCGCAGACTATGCTCAATATTTTGAACTATGTTTTGATTTTGGGTGCGGTCGGCGTTTCGCTGCTCTTGTTCATTAAGATAAAAAGCCCCAGCGGAAAAATATTTATACCCTCATTCTTTATAATCGCATTTTTGTTCACCTTCGGACTGAAAATGCACGAGAGGTATATGATTACGCCTATAATATTCTTGATATTTGAGTATATGCTGTCAAAGAATAAGAGAACTCTGTGGATCTTTGCCCTGTTCAGCAGCGTGAACTTTATAAATGTTTTCTGCGTGCTTCGGTATATACTTATGTTTAACACCTCAGGCCCGCCCTATCAAGCTATGGCTGTTGCCTCAATGCTGGAGGTTATAACATTTATTGTGACAATGTTTGTGTTAATTCACGATTATGTGCTCTATCCTCGGGCTTCTGCGAGAAATGCGGGAGAATATAAAGAGAGCCCTTATCACGGTATGGCGGCAGTAAAAGCGCTCTATGGTCGGCTCAGAGGCGAGGAACCTCAGTCTGCCCCCGTACAAAGGCAAAAGGCAGAGGAGAGCGATGTTGATTTAAGTGAGCCCACTCCTCTTGATAATTGGATTAAAAAGCTCAAGGGTGCCTACTTCATACTGACATCAAAAATCAGCGGAGCAGTCTTTAAGGCGGGTAAAACGGAGAGACCCCAAACGCCCGTTAAGAGCGAAAAGCTGCTGAGAATTGACTATATTGTTTTGACGGTCATCGTGGTGCTTTATGCAGTGGTTGCGTATACCAATTTGGGCAGCGTCCATAACCCTCAGACCTTCTACCAGCCTCAGGCTGTCAATGAGGAGGTTAGAATTGATTTGGGTTCCACGCAGACTGTGGACACCGTTACCTATTATCTGGGCATCGGTGACGTTGCAAACAAGCCTGAAATGAAGCTATCCTATTCAACTGACGGCAGAACCTGGAAGGATATGAATGCCGCTTGCCAGCTTAAATCTGTGTTTAAATGGGAGGTCGTAAAGCTGAATGCTCCCGTTCAGGCGAGATATATTAGGGGTGTTACAAACGCCGTTGACTACAGAATGTTCGAAATTGCTTTCTGGAACCAAGGCGGAGAGCTTATACCGATTAGCTCTGTCAGCGGAAGCGGAGACTGCGCCAATATAGCGGACGAGCAGGAATACGCACAGTACAGAACATCCTATATGAACAGTACGTATTTTGACGAGATTTATCATCCGCGTACGGCATACGAGCATCTGCACCTTATGCCCTATTACGAGACAACTCACCCGCCTCTGGGCAAGCTGATTATGTCAGTGGGTATTGCGATATTCGGCATGACCCCCTTTGGCTGGAGAGTTATGGGAACAACCTTTGGTATTATAATGCTTCCCTTGCTCTACGTGCTTCTTAAAAAGCTGTTCGAGCGGACAAGGTACTCGGTACTGGGAACACTAATATTCGCCTTTGACTTTATGCACTTCTCGCTGACAAGACTGGGCACAATAGACTCATACCCCGTGACATTTATTATTGCAATGTACCTGTTCATGTTCCTGTTCGGAAAGCGGGTGCTGGACTTGGCGAAAAACAATCCGTCTCAGCTTAAAGAGAAAAAGACGTTCTTAAAGCTTATGGGAACCCTTGCTCTTTCGGGAATTATGTTCGGCTTGGGCGCGGCGTCCAAGTGGATATGCCTCTATGCGGGGGCAGGTCTTGCCGTTGAGTTCCTGCTGATAATGATTGGGGTATATATTGAGCTGCCGAAGAACAGTAAGAAGTTGTTTACGGGCTTTGCGATTAAGACTTGTCTAAGCTGCGTGGTGCTGTTTATACTGGTGCCGGGAACAATTTATCTTCTGTCATACCTGCCCATATCAATGGTAGAGGGGTACCCCAATGTTTGGGAGACAATGCTCAGAAACCAGACCTATATGTATAACTACCACAGCAAGCTGGAGTCCACCCATCCATACTCTTCGTATTGGTACCAGTGGCCTATTGATTACAGACCTCTCTGGGCGTATTCCGCACCTGTGGAGACTGTTGGACAGGAGAACATCGGCTGCGTATCGGTGTTCGGTAATCCGTTAATATTCTGGACGGGTATAGCCGCTTTTATATACACAGTGGTTGCGGGAATAATTAAGCGGGACAAAAAGGTTCTGTTTATTGTTGTGGGCTTGTTGGCTCAGATTTTGCCCTGGGTATTTGTTACAAGATGCGTGTTTATCTATCACTTCTTTGCAAGCGTACCATTTATTATAATAATGATAGTTTACGCCTTTAAGGATATGGAGGAACGGTTCGGCTGGTTCAGACACATTTCCAACTGGTTCGTGGTTCTGTGCGGATTGCTGTTTGCGGGATTTTATCCTGTGCTGTCCGCAACAACCGTGACAAAGGATTATTCAAATATTTGGCTGAAGTGGTTTAATACATGGGTATTCCATAACAGAGGCAACTAATCGGGAGAAGAGCTATGAGAGAAATTGATGCAAGAATAATTACTGAAGCTGTTGAGCAGATGTGCATTGAGGCGAATTGCTTCTTAAACGGTGACGTGAGAGCGGCTCTGGAGACGGGCTATAACGCCGAAAAGTCTGAGCTTGCCAAGGATGTTCTGGGAAACATTCTGAAAAATGCGGACATTGCCGCAGAGAACACAGTGCCCATATGTCAGGACACGGGAATGGCGGTGTTCTTTATAAAGCTGGGGCAGGATGTTCACGTTGTGAACGGTTCCTTTAATCAGGCGATTAACGAGGGCGTAAGGCGAGGTTACCAAAAGGGATACCTGAGAAAGTCTGTTGTTGCCGACCCGATTCGCCGAGGTAACACAGGGGATAACACCCCCGCCGTAATCCACACTGAGATAGTGGACGGCGAGGAAATTGAAATCACCATAGCCCCCAAGGGCTTTGGCAGCGAGAACATGAGCGCCATAAAAATGCTCAAGCCCTCAGAGGGAATTGAGGGCATAATCGACTTTGTTGTGGATACGGTTAAAAACGCAGGCAGCAATCCTTGCCCGCCCATAGTTGTGGGCGTGGGTATCGGCGGCACCTTTGAAAAGGCGGCATACCTTGCAAAGTCAGCCCTGCTGAGGGATGTTGACAGCAAAAACCCCGACCCGTATTACAGTGACCTTGAGGGGGTTCTCCTTGAAAAAATAAACAAGCTGGACATAGGCCCTCAGGGTTTCGGCGGTGTTACAACGGCTCTCGGCGTAAACGTAGAGACATTCCCTACACATATTGCGGGAATGCCCTGCGCCGTCAATATTAACTGCCACGTAACTCGTCACCTTTCAAAAAGAATTTAGTTTTTAAACTTTAAGCATGGGCGTATTTCGCGCCCGTGCTTAAAGAAAATCGGAAAAATTAAAAAAAAGTACTTGCATAATCTGAAATTATGTAGTATAATCTACGTGTGAGTGCGTTAGAGTTTGATTTACGCAATAATTTATCAGCTGTTATGGAGAAGAAGAATGAGTGGTTTGTTGCACAGAATTATTAACCAAGCAACCGAATATTTCTTTTACTTTAGCCAGAGCTTTTACTTTAGCTTTGGTTATTTTTGGTGCAGCAATATAAGAAAAGCCCGTTTGTGTTCTTGTTCATAGAACAGCTATACTTTGAAAATTATTCAAGGGTGGGCTTTTGGCTCATCCTTTTTATTTTATTATTATAATCAACCGGAGGAAACATAACATGGTAGTAATTTTAAAACCGAAAACAAGCGAGGAAGATATTAACAAGATGATATCCTACATTAAGGATATGGGTCTTGACGTTATGACCAACAGAGGTGTGGACTGCACGGTTCTGGGTCTGCTGGGAGACACCAGTAAGATTGATCCCGATACATTAATGCTCAACGTGCATGTTGACAGAGTAATGCGTATTGCGGAGCCTTTTAAAAAGGCGAGCCGCAAGTTCCACCCCGAATCCACTGTGGTAAAGGTTGGGGAGGCTGAAATCGGAGCCGAAGGTGAATTTACTGTTATAGCGGGTCCATGCAGTGTTGAAACCAGAGACCAGATTGTGGGTGTTGCGGAAAGCGTGAAGAAAAGCGGCGCTAAGCTGCTGCGGGGCGGAGCTTTTAAGCCCAGAACTTCTCCTTACTCATTCCAGGGCTTGGAGCTTGAGGGATTAAACCTGCTCAAAGAAGCAAAGGAAAAGACAGGTCTGCCCATAGTGACCGAGATTATGTCTCCAAAGATGGTTGAGATTTTTGATAGAGACGTTGACGTAATTCAGGTGGGCGCAAGGAATATGCAGAACTTTGACCTGCTTAAAGAGCTGGGCAAGACAAAGAAGCCCATTTTGTTAAAGCGTGGTCTGTCGGCTACAATAGAGGAGTGGCTCATGTCCGCCGAGTACATTTTGGCGTCGGGTAACCCCAACGTAATCCTGTGCGAAAGAGGTATCAGAACCTTTGAGACATACACCAGAAACACTCTTGATATCAGCGCAATACCGGCGGTTAAGAGACTGAGCCATCTTCCTGTTATTGTTGACCCGTCCCATTCTGCGGGAATGAGCTGGATGGTAGAGCCCCTGTCTCTTGCAGCAATGGCTGTGGGAGCAGACGGACTTATTATTGAGGTGCACAACTGCCCTGAAAAGGCATGGTGCGACGGCGCTCAGTCCTTAAACGAAAACCAGTTTAACGCTCTCATGAACAAAATGCGGGCAATGGGCGCAAACGTTGACAAGAAGTTATAGGAGCAGAGCGATGGAAAGTGATTTTAAAGTGGCGGTTATAGGCATGGGACTTATCGGGGGCTCAATGGCGTACGCCTTAAAGGGATACAGAAAAGCGGAGATTGTGGGCTGCGACATTAATCCGGAGACAAGGGCGATGGCTGTCAAAAACGGGGCGGTTGCCGCAGCGTACGAAAATGCGGGGGAGGCAATCGAAAATTCCGATTTGGTAATCTTTTGCACCTATCCCGATAGCATACACAGGCTGATTGAGGAAAACGCTGAAAAATTCAAAAAGGGTTCTGTTATAACCGATGTGTGCGGAGTTAAGACCGAGGTTGCGGAGAATATTTGCCGCGTGCTGCCTGAGGGGGTTGACTATGTGGGCGGTCACCCAATGGCAGGCAAGGAGGTTGACGGCTTTGCCAACGCTTCATCCGAGCTTTTCTGGATGAGCGGATATATTATAACCCCGGTTAGCGGGTCAAAGGAAAGCAGCGTCAGCCTTGTTCGTGAAGTTGCAAAATATATAGGTTCCACCAGGATTGCTGTGGCAAGTCCTGAGGAGCACGACGGGGTAATAGCGTACACAAGCGATCTTATGCATATCTCTGCCTCGGCATTATGCCTCACCTATCCCGAGGATATGAACAGGGCGTACACGGCGGGAGCCTTCCGCGACTGCACGAGGATTGCAAGGATTAATCCAACCCTTTGGAGCGAGCTTTTTATTTCCAACCGCGAAAATGTGGTAAAGGAGATAGACAGGCTCACCGAGAATTTGAGCAAATTCAGAGACAGTATAGATAGAGCCGACAGAGACGGGCTTTACAAGCTGCTTGAAACCGTCTGCGAGAATAAAATCACCATGCAGGGAAAGGAGCCGGAACAATGGAAAAATTGAGAGTTAATATACCGGGAAAAGAGTATAACATTTTTATAGACAGGGATATTTTAAGGAACACTGGTGATTATATAAAGGAAATCTTTTCCGGTGAAAAAATAGCTGTGGTTACCGATTCAAACGTGGGTCCTCTGTACGGAGAGCGGGTTTTGAGCAGCCTGAATAATTCGGGGTTTAAGACCTGTCTCATCACCGTTCCCGCAGGGGAGAAGAGCAAGTCTGTGGAGATACTGGTTAAGCTATATAACGAAATGCTTGAGTTTGGGCTGACGAGGACGGATCTTATAATCGCTCTGGGCGGCGGAGTTGTGGGAGACCTTACGGGCTATGCGGCGGCAAGCCTCTTGCGGGGAATACCCTATGTTCAAATCCCAACCACCTTGTTGGCGCAGGTTGATTCCAGCGTTGGCGGCAAGGTGGCAGTTGACCTGCCCAGAGGCAAAAACCTTGTGGGAGCCTTTAACCAGCCTAAAATGGTTATAATCGACACCGACTGCTTAAAGACTCTAACCTCCAGAGTTTTAAGCGACGGTATGGCAGAAGTGATTAAATACGGCGCGATTAAAGATAAAAACCTGTTTGAATTGCTTGAAAGTATAAAATCCGAAAAAGAATTGTTTGCAAATATTGACAGAATAATATATAATTGTTGTAATATAAAAAGACAGGTTGTTGAAGAGGATGAGTTTGATACCGGCGGCAGAATGATTTTGAACTTCGGGCACACCTTTGGTCACGCTATCGAGAAGCAGTATCACTACGAAACCTATACCCACGGCGAGGCTGTGGGAGTCGGTATGCGTATGGCGTGCGAATACGGGGAGAAGATGGGTATAACGCCTATAGGCACTGCTGACAGAATGGTGAAGATATTAAAGCAGTATAATCTTCCCACCGATGTTGAGATAAGCAAGAATGAGCTGGCGGAGGCTGTTTCTGTGGATAAAAAAGGCGAGGGCAGCAAAATCAATCTTATTCTTTTAAACGAAATAGGAGACGTGCTGATTAAGAAGCTTGCAAAGACAGAGCTGACTGATTTGACATAGAACATAGATTTGGAGGCTGAAAATGGAAGACATCAAAAAAATTCAACCGAGTATGCTAAAGGGAATTGTTTCGGTTCCCCCATCGAAAAGCGTAACCCATAGGGCTATAATCGCCGCAGCGCTCAGCGGTGAGGAATGTACTATTGAAAATGTGGTTATGTCCAACGACATAAAGGCGACCGTGCAGTGTATGCGTGCTCTGGGCGCAAAGTGTATGGTGAACACAAAAAGCATGACCGTCAATGTATCGGCAAAAAAGACCTATAGGGTTAAGAATACAATTAATCTTGACTGCGGAGAGAGCGGCTCAACATTGAGGTTTTTAATGCCCCTTGCTCTGGGCAAGGGCGTCCCCGTTAAGTTTGTGGGGCACGGGAGACTTATGCAAAGGCCGCAAACGCCGTACTTTAATATATTCAGAGAAAAGGGGATCAGGTTTGAAGTTGGGGAGGACTACATAATTCTTGACGGAACCTTAACCAGCGGAAGCTACAGTCTTGCGGGAAACGTAAGTTCCCAGTTTATAACCGGGCTTCTTTTTGCTCTGCCTATGCTCAAAGGGGACAGCGAGATATTAATCTCGGGAGAGCTTGAGTCCAAAGGTTATGTGGACTTGACGATTGATATACTTTCAAAATTCGGCATAGAGATTTCCAACTATAAGTACAAGCTGTTCAGGATTAAAGGAGGGCAGAAGTACAAGAGCTGCGGCGAGTTTAAGGTTGAGGCGGACTATTCCCAGGCTGCATTCTTTCTGGTTGCGGACGCAATCGGCTGTAATGTTGAGTGCATGAACCTGAACCCTAAAAGCCTCCAGGGCGACAGGGCAATTCTTGACATAATTAAGGATGCGGGAGCCAGAATAGTCAAGGGACCCAACGGCGGTATTATGGCTAAAAAGACAGCCGTTATGCACGGCATCACAATTGACGCAAAGCACATTCCCGACCTGGTACCCATAGCGGCGGTGCTGTGCTCATTCTTAAACGGAGAGAGCAGGATTATCAATGCGGGCAGGCTGCGGCTAAAAGAGAGCGACAGGCTGAAATCCACTTCCTCGGAGCTTTCCCGATTGGGAATTGACATAAGAGAGGAGAGGGACGGTCTTGTTATAAACGGGCGTGAGCTCATAGACGGCAATGTATGCTCCGCATGGAACGACCACCGTATAGCAATGGCAATAGCGATTGCCGCCTGCCGTTCCGAGGGCGAGATTGAGATTATAGGAGCCAATGAGGCGGTTAAGAAGTCGTACCCTGATTTCTTTGAGGTGTACGACAGATTATCAAAGCAGAATTGATAAGGAGGATTATTAGTTGAACAGTTGGGGAAGCAATATAAGAGTCAGTATTTTCGGCGAGTCTCACGGTGAAGGTATCGGCGTGGTGATTGACGGCTTGCCGGGAGGGATTAAGCTTGACATGGGCAAAATCAACAGAGAGATGGAACGCCGCGCTCCGGGCAGAAGCAGTATTTCAACTTCACGCTCCGAGGCTGACAGCGTGGAAATCCTGTCAGGCTTCGTGAACGGCATGACAACAGGCACACCTATTGCAGGCGTGATAAGGAACACGAATACCATATCCAAGCATTACGAAAAGGATTTAATCAGGCCGGGTCATGCGGACTACACAGGTTTCACCAAGTACGGCGCAAATCACGACTACAGAGGAGGAGGACACTTCTCAGGCAGAATAACTGCGCCTTTGGTTTTTGCGGGAGCCATTGCCAAGCAGGTTTTAGAGGCAGAAGGCGTATATGTGGGCGCCCATATTTTGAAGATAAAGGATGTTTCCGATAGGGGCTTTGACTATGCTAAGGTAACCGCAGAGGAGATTAAAAAGCTAACTCAAAAGAGCTTTCCTGTTTTTGACGAGGCGCAGGGAGACCTGATGAAAAAGGTTATCGCCGACGCAAAGATGAACAAGAACTCGGTGGGCGGAATGGTAGAGTGCGCCGTTGTGGGAATGCCCCCGGGCAAGGGCTCGCCTTTCTTCGGCTCAGTGGAGAGTAGATTGTCGTCTATGATGTATTCAATTCCTGCGGTAAAGGGCGTTGCCTTTGGAGCAGGCGGAGCATTTGCGGACATGTTCGGCAGCGAAGCCAACGATGAGTTTTATTGCGAGAACGGAGTTATTAAAACCTATACCAATAATAACGGCGGCATAAACGGAGGCATAACAAACGGAATGCCTGTTATCTTTAAAACCGTTATAAAGCCTACTGCATCAATTGCCCTAAAGCAGAGAACCGTTGATATTTCAAAAATGGAAAATACGGAGATTGAAATTCACGGCAGGCACGACCCCTGCATTGTTCACAGAGGGGCGATTGTTGTTGAGAACGCCGCAGCTCTTGTTATGCTTGATGTATTATATGACAGATAGAATATCAGATAGAGGAACATTTTTATGGAACAAAAAAATAAACTTGAACAATTGAGAAGTGAGATTGACAAAATCGACAGGCAGCTTTTGCCCCTGTTTATTAAGAGAATGGAGCTCTCCAGCGGAGTTGCGGACTATAAGCGCAGCGTTGGTATGCCCGTGCTTGATTCCGCAAGGGAGAAGCAGGTTTTGGAGAGCAAAATGGAGCTGCTGGAGGATCCGTCCAAGAAAAATGAGGTATATGAATTTTTCTCCGCTATAATGTCCATAAGCCGCGACAGACAGACCCGCGAACTGAACCGAGACAAGAGCAGACAGCGTATCGAGGATATGCTAAAGCCCAGGAAACCCGTACAAAACCCAAGGGTTGTATTCTACGGCGCAAAGGGTTCATATTCGGAGCAAGCGGCAAAGAAATACTTCGGCGACAACGTTTCAAGGTGCAACGCCCCGTCCTTTGAGGAGGCTTTTATCACCCTTGAAAACAATAAGGCGGACTATGCCGTGCTTCCCATAGAAAACTCCAACACGGGCACTATTGTTGACGTAATGGATCTTCTTGAAAAGTTCGGATATTTCATAGTAGGCGAGGTTGCCGTTCCTATCAGGCATTGTCTTATGGGAGTTAAAGGGGCGGAGCTTTCGGATATTAAGTACATATATTCCCATGAGCAGGGGATAATGCAGAGCCGAGAGTTCCTGAAAACTCTGGGAGACGTAGAGTGTCGGGAGTTTTACAGCACGGCTCAGAGTGCGAAAAAGGTAGCGGAGGACAATGATAAGTCCCAGGCTGCCATTGCAGGGCGGCAGAACGCAGAAATATACGGCCTTGAAATTCTTGCCGAGAACATAAACAACAGCGATAAGAATACCACAAGATTTATTGTGGTGGCAACTGCCGCTGAGGTTGACGAGGGCTGCAACAAAATCAGCGCAGCATTCACACTGCCCCACGAGAGCGGCGAGCTGTACAGAGTTTTGGCGTGCTTCGCCCATGGGGATTTGAACCTGCTGAAATTGGAATCAAGACCCCTGTATGACAGGAATTTTGAGTATATGTTTTTTGTGGATTACACAGGAAATCTTCTTGATGAGGACGTGAGAAGAATTACTAATAACGTAATCGAGGGAACAGGCGAGTTTAAGCTCCTCGGAAACTATAAGGTTTTAAAATAGATGGTTGGTGAAAGCATGAATTTTTTATTGATTGGTATGCCTGGATGCGGAAAGACCACATTCGGCAAGAATGCCGCAAGACGCCTCGGGCTTGAATTTGTGGATGTTGACAGGGAAATTGTGAACCGCGAAAACAGGAGTATAAACCAAATCTTTGCCGATGAGGGTGAGGATTATTTCAGAGCTGTTGAGTCACGGGTTCTGGCGGACTGCCTTAAAAGGGACAGGACTGTAATCTCTGCAGGCGGCGGAATTGTGGAGATTTATTCCAACATTGAAAACGCCAAGGCTGCAGGTGCGTACATTATTTTTATAGACAGGCCTCTTGCGATGATAACCGGGGATATTGACACCTCTGGGCGCCCGTTGCTTAAAGACGGCGTGGATAAGCTCAAGGCTATTTACGACAGACGGCGGGATTTGTATTTCAGCGCCGCCGACGCAGTTGTGAAAAATGATAAGGGCTACAGCTCTGTGCAGGCTGACCTTATAGGCTGTATTGAATACGGAATGGAGCCCGACACTGCCGAAGCGTAAATGTCTTTTAAATAAAATGCTTGATTTATGTTGAAATAAATGGTATAATGCAAAGGTTAGTACAAAATTTAGATAATCTACGGGACGGGGCTGTTTATAAGGCTCGGTCTCTGTGTCGGAAGGAGCGATTTTGTTGGCTAAGGAGCTTTCAAAAACCTATGACCCTAAAGCGGTTGAAGAAAAAATTTATCAGGAGTGGCTGGACGGCGGATATTTTCACGCTGAGGTTGATGAGACCAAGGAACCGTTCACGGTGGTCATTCCTCCCCCGAACGTCACGGGTCAGCTTCACATGGGTCATGCCCTTGATGAAACCTTTCAGGATATAATTATAAGAACCAAGAGAATGCAGGGATATAACGCCCTGTGGATTCCGGGAACAGACCATGCGGGAATTGCGACTCAGATAAAGGTAGAAGAGGACATGAGGGTCAACGAAAACGGTTTAACCCGCTATGACCTGGGTCGCGATGAATTTTTAAAGAGAGTTTGGGCATGGAAAGAAAAGTTCGGCGACAGGATTATAAACCAGCTTAAGAAGATCGGTTGCTCCTGTGATTGGGACAGGGAGCGGTTCACCATGGACGAGGGCTGCAGCAAGGCTGTCCGCGAGGTGTTCGTCAACCTCTATGAAAAGGACTTGATTTATCAGGGAACCAGAATTATTAACTGGTGTCCTTCATGTAAAACTGCTCTGTCGGATGCAGAGGTTGTATATTCGGAGCATGAAGGTCATTTTTGGCACATAAAATATCCTATAAAGGACAGCGACGGTTTTGTTGAAATAGCAACCACCCGTCCCGAGACGCTGCTGGGCGATACAGCGGTTGCCGTAAATCCCGAGGATGAAAGGTATACCGATTTGGTGGGCAAGATGCTCATTCTGCCTCTTGTGGGCAGAGAAATTCCCGTTATTGCCGACGAATATGTTGATAAGGAGTTCGGAACGGGCTGCGTAAAGATTACCCCGGCTCACGACCCCAACGACTTTGAGGTGGGTAAGCGTCACGGTCTTGCGGAAATCAAGGTTATGAACGACGACGCAACCATAAACAGCTATGGCGGAAAGTATGAGGGCATGGACAGATATGAGGCAAGACGCGCCATAGTAGAGGATCTGGAAAAAGAGGGTCTCTTGGTTAAGGTTGAGCCTCATACACACAATGTGGGCGGATGCTACCGCTGCGGAACAACTGTTGAGCCTATTACGTCAAAGCAGTGGTTCGTTAAAATGCAGCCCCTTGCCGAGCCTGCCGTTAAGGCGGTTGAAAATGGCGAGACAAGATTTATTCCCGAGAGATTTACAAAGACATACATGAACTGGATGAACAACGTTCATGACTGGTGTATTTCCCGTCAGCTCTGGTGGGGACACAGAATACCTGCTTTTTATTGTGAGGACTGCGGAGCAACAACTGTTTCCAAAGAGGACATAACGGTTTGCCCCAAGTGCGGCGGAAAGGTTAAGCAGGATGAGGACGTGCTTGACACCTGGTTCAGCAGTGCCCTGTGGCCGTTTTCAACTCTGGGATGGCCTGACAAGACGAAGGAACTGGAACACTTCTACCCCACATCTGTCCTTGTAACCGGATACGATATAATATTCTTCTGGGTTGCGAGAATGATTTTCTCGGGTCTGGAGCATATGGGAGAGGTTCCATTTAAGGATGTGTATATACACGGTTTGGTTCGTGATTCACAGGGCAGAAAGATGAGTAAGTCCCTGGGTAACGGTATCGATCCTCTTGAAATTATCGATAAATACGGCGCAGACGCTCTGAGATTTACTCTGGCAACGGGTAACTCTCCCGGTAACGACATGAGATTTTATACCGAGCGCGTGGAGGCAAGCCGTAATTTCGCCAACAAGATTTGGAACGCTTCACGTTTTGTTTTGATGAACCTTTCTGTTGATACTTGCGGGCTTCCCGACCTTTCAAAGCTGGAAATTTCGGATAAGTGGATTTTGTCAAGATATAACGACTTGGTAAAAGAGGTAACAGAAAATCTGGATAAATACGAGCTGGGTATTGCTGTATCAAAGCTCTATGACTTTATCTGGGATGAGTTCTGCGACTGGTATATTGAGCTTGTAAAGCCCAGATTTTTCGAGGAGGGCGAGAGCAATATTGTTGCCCAGCAGGTGCTTGTATACGTGCTTTCAAATACGCTAAAGCTGCTGCACCCCTTTATGCCCTTTATCACTGAGGAGATTTGGCAGGCTCTGCCCCACGAGGGAAAGAGCATAATGATTTCAAGCTTCCCTGTATACAACGAGGCGTTTAAGAATGAGAACGCCGAGAAAGAAATGCAGCTTATAATGGATGCAATTAAGGGCATCAGAAATATCAGGAACGAGATGAACGTTCCCCCCTCAAAAAAGGCGGCAATATATGTTGCCACAGATGAGAGAGAAACCTTTGAAAAGGGCTCTGTGTTTTTCAAGAAGCTTGCATCCGCGTCAGATGTTTATGTAGTTGCTGATAAGGCGGAAGCCCCTGAAAATGCCGTTTCCGTGGTTGTTCCCGGTGCGGAGGTGCTGCTGCCTCTTGACGAGCTTGTGGATAAGGAAAAGGAGCTTGAGCGTCTCTCCAAGGAGCAAAAGCGTCTTGAGTCCGAAATTAAGCGTGTTGAGGGTAAGCTGTCCAATAAGGGATTTACCGAAAAGGCTCCCGCAAAGGTAGTGGAGGAAGAACGCCAAAAGGGCGAAAAGTACAGAGAAATGCTTGCTGCAGTTTTGGACAGCATTGAAAAGTTAAAGTAATAGGTTGCATAGGCAGTATCAGGCTTTGTTGATACTGCCTTTTTGCTCAAAATAGATTTATGGGAGGTAAAAATGAGTATTTTTAAACCTGCGGATATTTTAATTCCGAAAGATCTTGATTTTTCCAAATGGAGTGTTGTTGCCTGTGACCAGTTCACGTCAGAGCCTGATTACTGGGAAAAGGCGGCGGAGGTTGTGGGAGACTGTCCCTCAACTCTAAACATTATTTTCCCCGAGGTCTATCTTGAAAGAGAGGACGGGGATAAGCGCATTGAAAAGATTAACGCCAAAATGGAAAGCTATCTTAAGTCAGACATATTTAAAGAGTACAAAAACTCTTTTATATATGTGGAGCGCACCCAGTCAGACGGAAAAATCCGCCACGGCATTGTGGGTATGCTTGACCTGGAGGAATACGACTTTAATAAAGGTTCACAGTCTAAGATAAGAGCCACGGAGGGAACCATAATCGAGCGTATTCCCCCCAGACAAAAAATCAGGAGGAACGCGCCCCTTGAACTGCCTCATATCCTTATGCTGATTGACGACAGGAACAAGAGCGTAATCGAGCCCTTAATCGGCCAAAAGGCGGATTTTGAAAAGCTGTATGATTTTGACCTGATGCTTGGCGGAGGTCACCTAAAGGGCTACAAGGTGAGCGACAAGGCAAAAAATGACGTTTTAAGCGGGCTTGATGCCTTGGCGGATGAAGATGCTTTTGCTGAAAAGTACGGCATACCAAAGGGTGAAAAAGGCGTGCTGCTGTTTGCGGCGGGAGACGGAAATCATTCTCTTGCAACTGCCAAAACCTGCTGGGAGGAGCTTAAGCAGAGTCTGTCGGCTGATGAAGTTGAAAACCACCCTGCAAGGTACGCCCTGGTCGAGCTTGAGAACATACACGATGGCGCACTGGAGTTTGAACCCATACAGCGTGTGCTGTTTGACGTTGACCCGCAGGATTTAATGAATAGTCTTATGAACTACTACAGCGGCGCCTCTTATGAGGATAACGGCGGTCAGAAAATCAGGTATACATACGGCGGCAATGAGGGAACTATCTACATAAGCGGCGGACCCAGCAACCTGCCTGTGGGTACCTTGCAGCAGTTTTTGGATGAATACATGGCAGACAAGGGCGGCAGAATAGACTATATTCACGGCGATGAGGTTGTGCGTGGGCTTACAGAGGCGGAGAACACAATAGGCTTTATGGTTGACGCAATGGAGAAAAACGACCTTTTCACCACGGTTATAAAGGACGGCGCATTGCCGAGAAAGACGTTCTCCATGGGTGAGGCGGCAGATAAGAGATATTATCTTGAGTGCAAGAGGATTTAGAAATGGCGAAGAGACATATCAAGACAAATGCAGTGAGGATTTTGGAGACGGCGGGAATACCCTTTGATGTCAATCTGTACGACAGCAACGGGTTTATGGACGGAGTGTCCGTTGCCGAAAAGCTGGGTCAAAATCCGGAGAATGTGTATAAAACTCTCGTCACAGAAAATAAGGCTCACGAGCATTTTGTTTTCGTGGTTCAGGTTGCCAAGGAGCTTGATTTGAAGAAGTGCGCAGCGGCTGTAGGGCAGAAATCTCTTGAAATGATACACGTTAAGGATATAACAAAGGTCACAGGGTACATCAGAGGCGGCTGCAGCCCTATAGGCATGAAAAAGCAGTTTAAAACGGTTATAGACGCTTCGGCAAGGGATAAGGAGCAAATTATTTTCAGCGGCGGTAAGCTGGGGGTTCAGATAAAAATGAAGCCGAGCGACCTTGCCGAGCTGATTTCCGCAGATTTTGCCGATATTAAGAAAGATTGAACATGATGAAAAAGAAGTTTATATTATTTGCGGCGGCTTGCCTTGCGGCTCTGATTATGGGGAGCTGTGCTCCCGCCGTCGAAAATTCGGAAGTGCAGACAAATGTGCCTGAGGCAACAGCCCCATCGGAAGTAAAACGGCTTGAGATTAATACCATGACTTATCGGGAAGGGGAGCTTGTCTTTTCCTGCGCTCCACAGGATTTTATTGACAGCTTTAATAGTTACTACAGAAAGGATATGGGCAGCGATTTTTTCAAGCCTATTGACGAGTGGAAGGCTGTGGAATATGACACTTCAATACACTATGGCGGAAAGACGCTGGTATATACCTTTAAGGCGGACGAGAACATATGGTCTCTGCCCTCGGTGTCCCTTTATGTTCCGCCAAATAGTGATTATATTCAAGAGGTTGCTGTTGAGTTTGACGACCATAGCTACAGCAGCGGTTCTTATTCTGCCTATGAACGTCTGTGCTTTTATGCTTTAAAGGTGTTCTTTGGGGATTTGCCCGATGAAAGTATAACGGGAATTTATCGGGAGCTTCACCAATTGGCATATGATGAATTCAGGGCGGGAGACCCGATGTACGGATATAACCCTACGCCTCACGCCTTATACTATCGCGGCGAAATTGGAGTGTATCCATATTTTGCAACAGGGGCGAAGGTCAGACTGTGCATTATCCCCGTAAACGAGGAGTTCTTAGAGGAATACGCCGAAAGAGGCGTGCCGATACAGGAAATACAATAGGGCGCAGATTTTGCGCCCTATTTTCTTTATTGAGCTTTAAGATACTCTGTTATCCCCAAATATATAGCGTCCGCAAGCTGCTGCTGATATTCATCTGTTTGGAGCTTTTCCAGCTCGTCTGCGTTTGACAAAAAACCGCATTCAATCAAAGCCGCAGGAATCTTGGCGTTTTTGAGAATATATATGCCAGCTTCGTTCCCCTTTGCAACCCGATTATTGTTGCTGTCCAGGTTGTTTTTTAGGGAAGCTTGAATTAGTTCCCCAAGACGTTTGCTGTCCTCGTTGTCTGAATGGAAAACCTGAGCTCCGCTGTATTTGGAATCCTGAAATTTATTCATATGTATGCTTATGAATATGTCGGCGTTTGAGTTATCTATTACGGAAAGGCGGTAGAGTAGGTCGTCTTTTTTTACATACTTGCCGCCTGTGTTGTTGAGCATTGATATTTCATCGCTGTCTCGTGTGAGCACCGCGGTGTTGCCGTCGTTGTTGATTGTATCTCTCAGCTTTAAGGAGACTGCAAGGTTTAGGTCTTTTTCAAGCACGTCACCGTTGCTTGCCCCTCCGTCAATTCCGCCGTGACCCGGATCGATTACAATAACAATTCCGCCTGCTTCCGTCATTGCGGGAGCAGCGGAGTCCATCTCCAGCTTTATCATAATTCCCAAGGCAAAGGAAATCATAAGCACGGCAACAGTTCCCCATATTAAGCTGCTTTTTCTTATAGTGTAGAACACTTAAATCACCTCTTTTTTTAATAATATGACAGTTTTAAAAAATTATGTTATTTTGATGTAAAAAATATTATTAAAGTTAGAAAATGGAAGAATAATTAGAAAAATACGAAGATAAATCGATTTAAATCAAAATAATTGACTGTAATCAGTTTTGACTTTTGGGCGTCATGCGAGTATAATAGTCGATGTTGCTGCTGATTACACAGCGGCGATATGTTGGGAAAGATGTGGGAGCATAGCTCAGCTGGGAGAGCATCTGCCTTACAAGCAGAGGGTCATAGGTTCGAGCCCTATTGTTCCCACCAATTTGGTCCGGTAGTTCAGTCGGTTAGAATGCCAGCCTGTCACGCTGGAGGTCGTGGGTTCGAACCCCATCCGGATCGCCAATGCTGCCTTAGCTCAG